>Ga0049107_10000105_pt1 | contig 20586 bp, 12 predicted proteins | sample WorMetilPIANOSA1_FD_61187 | JGI IMG/M metagenome (GOLD analysis project Ga0049107, IMG submission 61187) | Marine gutless worms symbiont microbial communities from Max Planck institute for Marine Microbiology, Germany - Olavius ilvae PIANOSA.1 | ecosystem: Host-associated > Annelida > Digestive...
AATGTTAAAGCTTCGTGAGAATGGCTTAAATATTGACTATATGTATGAAACAAATTCGGTTTTGAGAAAAACCGCGGAAACCGAAATTTCGGATTTGACATTTTGGCTTCGGTTCGGTTCCGGTTTTTATAAACCGAAACCGAACCGAAATTCGGTTTCCGCACATCCCTATAAAAAACAGCACTTATGTTTTGGCTACCGTATAGATCACTAACGGCGTAATGACTAATGACGTAGTTATACATTTGCAGCTAACGTAACGTAGCGGCAGGGATAAGGTAAAGGTTAGGGTTAAGAATAGGGTCAAAGTTAGGGTTATCGTTCGGTTTTGGGTTATTTTTGGTTTTCTTAGTCCACACTGTCTACAAAACATCAAGACTAGGGAACAGTCCAGACTTTTATCTGCATGCAAAGTCCCTGTTTTGCTTCAGACTTTAGAAAATTATTATTGTAGGTTTAGGATTGTTAGGGCCAGTATTATAAATATTACAGTTAGTATTCATTATCTGCTGTAGTTAAGTTCCATATTCAGCAGGCATCGTCACATTTACTGTCGTCAAGTAGCCCGCAAATGGGTGGTGTATATTGTTTCACTGCGCTATGCTTATATACACCGCCCAGGGTGCGCTGCAGTGCAAGCCGGGCACGTGTCGTGCTGCATAGTACTTATGCATTCCTTAGGCTGGGGACTCAATCTAGGCTTCAAGTAGCTCAATCAGTTGCCTTCTCCTTGTCCCGTCACGCCTCAGCAACGCGAAACCTGTTGGCTCATGCTACCTATCATCATCATGATTTATTACGCCATAAGGCAGCAAATAAAATATAGGGATGCTAGCTGAAGGTCGCTATAAACGTACACAGATGAAGAATGAAGATAGATGAAAACTGTCAAGAGCACGCACATGCATGGGTGTGTTCACCACTCACTGACTCCTGTCATAACAGTGTCCTGGCGTATTGTCAGGCCTTGGCTTCTTGGGGATGGCATATGGGCTCATTCAGCGGCCTGTGCTTTCAGGGATGAAACAAGCCCTGACCCCACTATGGAACATGAGACCAAGACATCAAATCATAAGAGCAACACCAAGACCGAGGCACAAAAAACTGCTTGGAGACTGCCTCAAGGCAAGACACAATGTGGAGTCTTAACATCACTGATTGCTGTATGCATTGTTACTTTGATACCAGGTATCCAGAAAGTTGGTATAATGATATTACATCAAGTTCTCGCTTCTACTCACTAGCAGCTACAATCAATTCTAGCATTATTGGCATCATCGTTTCAGAGATGAAACCACGGAGTCGTTGCAACCGAGAAGTAAGATTATATTATGGCTTTATTATAAAGTGGGAAGTAATTAGAAGAATAAGTTTATACACTGCATATTTTACACACAACATCAGAAAATTCTTTTTATTTTAGGACAGACTGTGAGCTGGTGTTATATTTTTGACAAAGTCAATCATTTTCTGTCATAACTATTAATTTGGTTACCAGTTATTAATTTGCTCTGTTCTTCTGTGAACCATTGCATTTTTTCTGCATGATGCTGTGTGTAAGCATGGTAATGGCCATTGGCCAGTGTTTGTCTGTCTACCCATCAATCTGTCACATTATGCCTAAAGACATCATTAGACTTTTTTCTAAGCCTGGTAGTCCATCATTCTAGTTTTTTTTACTGATTCTGTGTCTTATTTTAACCTGTGAAAGGGAGATTTGTGACTTGTATTTGTTTGTTTTTAGAAGGATTATGCAAAAACTAAACCGATCGGTGGAAAGGTGCACATGGGCAAGGAGATATGGTTAGATTCTGATGGTAATCGGGTTCTGGAGCCGGATCAATTAATTTTGTAAATGGAATTATTAAATGGAATTTTTATACGAATTCAACCTATGTATGCGACTGCTGGGAATTAAGCCTACCTAAAGCAGTTTATTCATGGCAGTTGCACTTATAGGTTGCGAGTTGTGTTACATTATGAATGGCTTTGGTGCATGTTTGTGCACTCCGAGTGCTTCTATTCTGGTTTGTTTGTTCGACAGGATTTTGATATTCTGGCATCTCATTATCCACTGAATACTCAGATGGTTTACATCCTAAGCCTCGGTGTTGTCAAAGAATATAGAAAACATGGCATTGGTGCGTAACCATTCGTTGTGAACATTTTGATTCATTTTTTATTGTTTGCTGCTGTACTACCATATTAATTTATTTCATGCCGATTTTGATTTGATATTTGTTGCTTATACGGGGGTACTGGCATCAGTGGGCTGCTGAGAGGTTTGGCGACCTTCCCCCCAAGGTGGATCCAGGAGCCTTCAGTGGTCAGACAGGGATGGAAGACCCCCAAGAGGACCCTCTGGCAGTGCACTGCTTCTGTGTGTGTAGCGGGAGTGCACTGTTGGGAGATCTCCTTGGGGTATTCAGGGAACGTGATCTTCTGTCTGTTCTGTCGATTTATTCATTGTGTATTGTCGTGTTTAATTCTGCTATATGTTGATGAGTGTTGATTGCTTTGGTTTTGTTGTCAGTACTTGCCCCCCCCCTTCCATTTGGCCGCATCTGTTTTATGTTGCTGGTCATGAGAAAAGGAGGGGAGAGCAGTTCAAGTGGTCCCTGGCAGGCTGGCATATATGCTGTACATTGGAAGTTTTCCATGTGCACAGCTACCAGGACCAGTTCATACAGCCCGGTTGGGCCAAGTGTATTTACTTTGTGTGCATATTTAGCCTAGGTTTGTGCTTTGTGTGTCTATTTGTCCTTTTTAATTTGTTTGTATCCCCATTCTTTTGTGTTTCCTGGGGCAGTTGAGTCATCTCCCTTACAGTTTTTGGCGCTAGCATAACTAATTTAAATGAGCCTCCTAGAGCTTTATCTACCTCCACTATAATGTGGGTTAGGAGCTGGTTCCATCCCTTTTTGGGCCGTTGTAAACAAAAGCAACACGGGTTAAGGGGGTTATTATGTCGCTGGCCCTCTATTACTGAATGGGAGATGTACATCACTGCTCAGGGCCCCCATCTCTCTCCGAAATGACCTATACTGTGTTGAGTGGGACATTAAACTCTAGTATACCATTGTTGCTTATACTAATGGCACAACTATGTTGAAGTCAGCACTGCCTGATGGATGTCGTACTGCATTCGTGAGCAGAAATTGTTTTACATATTATCATGCAGCGTGTATTTGTGATATCATCCAGCATCACTACTGCTCGACAATCTGTTGTCGTACCTCACGTCCGGGGAGCAGAATGACTGTAAAGCGGTCTACCTTCACGTACTCACCACCAACACCACGGCAATCCACTTCTACGAACGGCGCAATTTCCGCGTCCACTGCTGCCTGCCGTACTACTACATGATCAACGGTTGTCCGCACGATGGCTTCTCATATGTGCTTTACATCAACGGTGGACAGCCATCGTCGCCACTACTGTATCCGCTTGATACTCTGCACTTTAGTATGTTGGACTGAATGAAATGGGCAGGTTGTAAATAGCCATTAACATACTGTTTAACTCTCGCTTGGTATAGCCCCGTGCGGGCTCCGGGGTTGTAAGAATTGACCCGCTCCGTTTCCTGGCCGGATGTCGTACAAGGCAACTAAACCAGGTCTAGCTCTGTTTGTCGTATATCTTAGCATGTTTTATTGTATTGTTGTTTATTAGGGCCTCTTTTTATGTATTGTTAGTTTTTGTTGCTATTTGTTCTGTCTTTTGGTTGTTCTGTTTGAGTTATCAGTACTTGCCAAGTGATTGGCTAGAAAGACTCCTCTGAGGAAGCCTAATCGTGGCGAGGGGATCGTCTCCAGAAAACCCAGACCGAAGAGTGTGCATGATTTTCTTGGTTTATTGTATTGTTTCATTGTTTTATTATGTATTTGTGTTGTCACCTGCCCCTATGTGATATATTATCCTACTGTTATGGCGCGATATAGCCTATTTGTGCTGAAAGTGCCGTTAAACCCCAAGCAAACAAACAAACTCACTTGGTATAGGACAAAGGAGCAAGGTCTTAGATGCAGATTTGTGCTTGGTGTGGCTATATTACTCAGAAATTGATATATTAAAGGCTAGGTGATGGTCAGTGGGAACACGTTCTTCATGATCTGTTGTTTCAAGCATGCTTCTGTGTTTGGTTAAATGTTCGGCTATAGAAGTTACAAAACTTAGCGAGATGTGAAATGGCATTGTGGATGGACACCCAGTGCCAGCTGGAGAATTTCAATCCACTTATTCTGCCAACGAGGTTTTGTTTTCATAAGTGTTAGTTCATTAGTTAGTTTGTTTGTTATAAGGGTTATAAGTGCAAAAACTACTCTACGAATTTTCAGACAATTGGGTGGAAGATGGCACATGCACCATGGAAGAAACTGTTAGATTTGGTAGTAGTCGGAATAACATTACATTAGGGTCGGAGTTAGAATAGGGTTACACTTTTGGTTAGGTGTGGCACTGCCATACTCCGCATTGGAGGATATCCGTTAGCTGGCGGTTGTTTAATACCTATAATTTTGCGACATCAGTGGCCTTGGCTGTGGTATGCACTCTACCGAGTGCCATTCTAGTTTGTTTGTTTGTTTGTTTAAAATTAACACTGATTCAATAAATCGGTATGTCACAGTGACGAAGCATTGGACATTTGTTACAAACGGGCAAAAGTAGTACACGTATATCATTGCATCACTGTACACAACAGTGTATACGTATACGAATCATTGATTTGATACAGACCTACAGATGGTTTATCCTGAAGACGTTGTCTGTGCAGTCCTCTTTCGAAGAGCATCTCCTTGACTTTCAATTTGCACAGAGACTGCGCGCGGCAGGTTGGCACATTTCTTGGCAAACTGCGGCCGTGCGCGCTGCCGCAGCGTGTCCTGCATCTGGCGCAGCTGCTGTGGCGCTACCTGGTGAACGGTTCGGCGGTCGTCAACTACGGCAGCAGCCATCCGGTCCACTTCAGCTGACGGTCACCTCCACACGACGACGACTGTTATCGTTTGCAAGTTGCCAGTGATGTCGATCTGCCGTAAAATATGGGGGTGGGGGTCAGGGTTGGTCGGTTCAAGCCATCAGACTGAGTTTCAGATTACACCCTACGTCAGTGATTTCCAAACACTCAACGATCCCGGTTCATGACACCCTGTAGGCGCGAAAAATTAGTTTTACCTTCCATTTCTGGACACAAGTCTTTCATCCTCGATGATGCGAAACTTGCAGAGTTATCCAACAACAGTTTTGAATGAAAGAAAGTGACATTTTCACGGGGGGTCAAAACATACTACGACCCTCCTACATATTTTCAAGGGGTCTTGATCCCCACCCCTCCCTAGATCTATGCCTCTGCAAGTTGCTGTCGACTCTCTGGCGAGACACTAGTCAGCCTCGTCAGCGTCATCCCCGCTGTGCACCGATGGGCCGTCGTCGTGGATTGTTTGCTGTGCCGCACTAGTCCGTTAGCTAGCAGCAGTGTTCTTTTCAAAGCAACGTCTATATATTTCTACCGGCGTGTGCTGTCTTCGCACGTGAACAGCTGCCTTTCGTCTTTTCCCTGTGTACACCACTGCTGAGCCGCTGCGATACAGATCCGACAGACCGTTGCGGATTCTGAATCGAGACGTTTGAGTCTGCAGCTAATGGGTTACGTGCTTTGACACTGTTGGTTGGGTGGTGGGAAGGCCATCGGAATGTAAATAATGTCACACAGCATCAGCAGTCACCAAAGATTCTTTGTTGGGAGATCTTTGGAAACCGAGCCTAACCTGGAATGATCTCCGGAAAGTAGATTGATTAAACAAAAACGCAAACTAGCCGACCGATTGGAGTTTTTTTGGCAGATTCCAAACTGGCCATTTTCAGTTTGCAGTTAACAGGTTAGGTCAGCTGTGACTTTGTGACAGGTCTGCATTTTACCACAGTTCCACAAGTTGTTTGGCTCATCGTTTTGCAAAGAAATGATTGGGAATGCTAAGTGTTTCCCGATAGCCGTTAAAACTCGAAGGTCCAGAGTGACACAATAATGGGGAATTTGGTAGTACCACAGCCCGTGTTAGTGGTAAGAATTTTTTGATATCGCCGTGGGATGTTTAAAAAATGACAGTGACAGCGTGGATGATGGCAAAAAACTTGTCGTAGTTACCGGTACTGCCCTAATGGTACCGGTAACACCATGGTAGATTTAATGTTACCATTGTTTACTTTCTTTCAGTAGACGGAACATAAGACAATGAACTGGACAGTGAACATTGTGCAGTCTTAACTCCACATCTGCCAAAGGATGAATACTCAATCTGTTAACGGCCTTTGTCTTACTATCTGTCTTGTACTGAACTGTAGCCAGACCAAGAGAGTGTCATTTTACCAGTGTGATACGGTGACAACGGCTTGTGGTACGGGGATGGAGATGTGGATGACACTGTGGAGACGGGAAAGAAGTGGATGGGGATGGGAAAAAATTCATGGGGATGGGGTGGGGATAATGTATTTTACTGTGTCACTCTGCGTTAGGTAGTCTGGTTGAATTTTGGGGGTTTGCCGGTGTTTTAAATCAATCCAATGGACCGTTTTGAGATGTCGTGCAGAGGGTCGGCCATTTTGATTCAGTTACCTAAATCCAACAGATGCAGGGGAAACTTTTGGCAGTAGCCGCAACTGGATTTGTCACAGTTTAGAAGATGTGCTTCCGACTTGTGACAGTGTCAAAGCACTGCGAAGGCAGTAATGGAGTTGGTGACTGAAAGTGAGACTGAAAGCGAATTTCGACAGCAGCTGGAACTTTGCTGCGGACCCTGCTGCTGGATGAGCAAACAGCACTTTGAAGACGCTGTGACAGCCCACTAGGGCCACTACTTCATGGATTGTGACACATCGTTATCAAAAAGCTCGGTGCATCTGCCTCTATTGGTAACTTCATCTTGTTGTGTCCTCCGTGTCTGTGTATGTTTTACAGTTTTACAGTTGCATGCCCAGTGCAGTTTTGTGTGTAATTTCATCATGTCAAACATTTAGTAAATTTCTACCAATTAGTGCGAAAGTTACATATTTCGTAGCTGTTGAGGTGCAGCAGTGGCAGTGTGGTGGACTGTCAGACTTTTGATTGCCAGATCGCAGGGTCAAATCTTGGCCGCAGCTGCTTTACCACCAAGGTCTGCTCAGCTTTCCATCTCTCCTGGGTTGTTTAATGAGTACAGCCTATGTTGATGGGTTATGGATGTATCGCCGATCGGCACATTGTAGGAGAGGTATGGTCCATTGCCCGTCAACATTTGCTGGCTCAGGACCTATGAAACGGAGATAAGCACCCACCATCAGTGATTGACTGTGAGAGAACTGGATGGGCAGACTACACCTTTTTTACTATGCATTTAGTTGTATTTCAACTTAGGGGAGCCTCCTGTAGTCTGTTGGCCATTTTTATGTCTATGAACTGAGTAGTGTAAGAGTTTGTGTTAGTCAGTGGCACCTGTATCGGTTATGTCTTTGTTTTGATATCTAGCATTTACTGCGGCTATTGTTGGTTGAAACATTTTAGTGAGTTTGTTGATATATTCCTTCAGTGCTTTCGGGTGACAGGAAGGACATCCAGTCTGTAAAAACCTCACACCAACATTCTCCAAATGTTCTTGTTTGGGAGACTATGGTGACCTGGCATCATCTGGAGTACTTCTGTACATATCGGCTGGTTAAACATAGCTGGAAAAGTAGTAGTAGTAATAGTAAGTTTGTTGATGGCTCAGCTGATAAATTAAAGTAAAGGCTGCTACTACTGTAAAAAAAAATTTAATCCACTCATCAGGACAGTTGAATCAGTATTTAATCGATTAGTTTTGGATTGATTCAAAATGTAATTCTCGCACTGAAGTGCGAGAATTGATGAAATCGGAAAGCAGTACAGTGAAACGAAGTACAAAAGACCACTAGGAAATAAAGTAGATTGTTTGTACGCTTCAGCCAGTTTCTTAATCAGACCGTCATTGTGACATTATTAGGCTGCAAGGAAGGCCTCAGTTTGTTAACCATTTGGCCAGATGCACTAAACAAATTTGTCTTGCCCATATTTATAACTGATCTATATTTATAACTGATCTATTAATACTTTTAAAGATTAGCTGGTTAATTTGTCGTCAAAATCTGCAGTCCTGTTCTAAATGTAATTGTTAATTTTGTCTATGGATACAACAGCTGTAGTATTTTTCAGCAGACTGAATGCCAACTATCATGACAGTTTTACTGCCTTCAAGTTCGGTGTCCTTGTTATATATACAAAAGATGGTGACAGTAAGTATATATTAATGTGATTTTATATCCACACAGCTGTGTGCAGTGTTTTGTCCTGTCAAGAAATGATAATTATGGATCTGAATGTTGCATGTAACGATGTCAGTGTTTCTGAATTGTTCCAAGTTGTTTTTTGACGTCAGATTTTCATCATCATCTTCATGTTCGGCACTTCCATATTTCACAGATTGTTTTCCACGGTCTTCGTCTGATGTGCATTATGTACTACTGTTAGGCCGATGTGTTCACTGTGTCAATTGCAGTTCGCTTTTGTATGGAATTTAGCGATGTGCATGGGAATGGGATTCCCAGTGGGACCGGGAATCCCGTGGGAATGGGAATAAAACACAGAATTGGAAATGGGAGGGAATGGGAAACCACCTCAGTGGGAATGGGAATTACCTGCATTCACATGGGAATTTATTCCCAAAGGTTTTATGCTGCGATGAGCTTAAGTTATTATTAGTACTATATTTGCCAGATGCCAATGCCTATTGTGCCGAGATTGCCAACTACCGAAATGTAATTTATTCCGCCCCGATTAGGATTTCTGTTATTAGGAACATATTATAATTATTACCGTATCACTAATTAAATACAACTTTAGCATTGACAGAATGGGAATGGGAGGGAATGGGAATAGCCCACACGGGAATCCCATGGGAATGGGAATAAGTCAAATAATTGGGAATGGGGAATGGGAGGGAATGGGAATGTTGAAAGCCATTCCCACACATCTCTAGTATGGATATGTTGCTTCTGACCTGTTTCAAGCTGGTGAATTGTGACATACTTTGTGGTTTCTGAGCATTTTTGCATTGAAGTTATGTAATTACTGCAATAATTTTCCCGGCCGCCTCATGCAGGATCTGGGGTTGTAAGAATAGACCCGCTCCTTTCCTGGCCGGATGTCATACAAGGCAACTAAGCCACGCTCTGTGTGTCCTCTCTCTTAGCCTAGATTTGTTTTTGAGTGTGTCTGTTGTGCTGTTAAATATGGCCACATTTTTGCATTTTGTTATTTGTGTGTTCTATCTCTTGATTGTTCTTGTTAGGTTGTCAGTATCAGTGCAAGTGATTGACTGGAAAGACTTGTCTCCGAAATGACCTATAATGTGTTGATGGGGACATTAGACCCTACTCACTCATTCACACAATAATTTTCCCCAAGCTGTGTGCACCCACCGGAGCAGCAGTTCCTGATCAAACGAACACAGGTGCATGAATGTTGAGCTAATTCTGTAGTACTTTGTTGACGCTTGTTGTTCAAACTGTGATTCTGCTGGCAGTTGGACGTCAGTTATAAACCGTATTCAATTTCTTGTCGAAGTTGTACAGCAGTCTGAACCTGTATATATGTTATCTTCTGTTCCGAGTTTTTCCTTTAAGTATTTTGACACACTGTTCTTTGGGTGATAGGAAGGGCATCTGGTCCTTAAAAGAATCTCGCACCAGGAATCCCCAAAGATTCTTCTTTGGAATTGTTGGGGACCTGGCCTAATCTGGAGTTCTGTAGAATAATAGGCTGGTTAAACAAAAATAGTAGTATTAGCAGCAGCAGTATTAGCAGTAGTTCTGGCAATTGTTTATTATTATTTATAAAGTTCAGACAGTTCTACATTTTTCATTAACTGATTATCATAACCTTGTTCAAGAACTCTTGACTTGCCAGTGTATAATAAAGTGGGACTTATTTGGTGCACATGCTGGAAACTGTTCTGGCTGGACGCCCTTCCTGACGACAACCGATTATGGTTGACCATACTCGACATAGGTCAGACAACGGCCAAGTCCAGTGCATTGTCCTGAAGTCTGAGTCCATCCTGAAATAAGTGAAAGTCTGCTAAGAACAAGCCAAGTCCATCTCCGCTGTCCTCAAGTTAAAGTCCAACATCCTGGGGTTTAAATTTGGGTTTTCTATAACGGTTTTAAATTATTTTAATAATCAGAAATAAGTCACATTATTGACCAAGCTGACCTTCATTTTACTGTTGTAATAGAAGCTAACTGCAGTCGGCCCTGTTAATCCGCGCTCGCCCACAGTTCTGTTCGTTGGCTTCTGTCGATCGAGGAAGTGGACTTGTAAAATGACTTGCTCTTGCTGCCATAGCTTGCAAGTGCATGCCCATCGGCAGCATGTCCAAGTCCTGGTGCTTTTAGTTCAAGTCCAACTCCAGCAAAAATTGACTCCAAACTAAAGTTGGAAGTCTTGACTCGAGTACTACAAGCTGTTGGTGACATTGGGAATGGAACCCTGGTCTGCCGGGTGGGTGTCCATAGCCTTAACCAGGAACACGCGCACACACACACACACACAACCATATTAACGGTCATTTCCCCCCAAGGTAAACCTGGGTTAGCCAGTTGGCCCTTGATTTTCCTAACTAGGGCTTTTGGTGCAAAGTTTACGGGCCGCCAACATACAGGGCTTCACCTTTTCTGCATCCACTATTACTCCTGATGGGGAATGGGGGTCACTCCCTGTTGCATCGGCTCTCCGATGCCAATGTCCCAAGTCCATTGCCTTAACCCGACAGTCAAGTAACATAACATTCTGGAACTACTTTTATTAATATCGCGAATTAAATTCGACAGTGAGATTTTTTCATCCCTATTTTGCATCTAAACGTGCATAACTAAATTTTTTTTGTCAAAAGCATCTAGTTTAATACGATACAGAAGTTGTATATTGTGATTTTGTATTTTTGGACAGCAATGATTCCAGTGATCTGTTAAGCATAGTGATTTTCGTCACACTTTACTTTAACCAAGGTTTCAGCAGGTACTTAAAATTAGACGTTGCTCTCGAAGAAGTGCTTAAAGTGATATTGTGAAGTACTGATAAACCAATTCAGTGACTAAATCATTTTATGGTGTAACACTCTTTAATTATAAACACCCCATAAATTAAGTAACCAATGTTCTGCACACAGTGAGACCTAGGAACAGCATTCCCAGCTATACAATGCCGTTGTCAATTTCACTACTGTTTAGCTGAGAACAAACGACAGAAATTTGTACATGCACGTTATTGCTGCTCCATTAGAAGTAAACATTTTTGTAGTACTATTGATATTTGCCTTTAACGAAACAAAAGCCTCATTGCTTCGGTTAACTTCTCACTGTATCAAACAGCAGGCTAATGTTAATGACAAAATAAAACAGATTGTGTCAGCAATATAGATTTTTTTCTGAACTGACAAGTGCAATTTTCAGCAGTATATGTACACAATGTTTGATCACACATCGAATGACGATTGTTCTTCAATTCAAAACACTGCTGCGGTGTGATTTCACATCAGCAAGCGACGCCAACAATTGCCGACTTCACACCGTGACAAAGCATTCATACATGTCCAATATATCACAGAAACATGTGCCACAGTTTTGCATTACGGCATGCATTCAGTGAAACACGGGGAAATGCAATGCATCCTCGACTATATAGTCAGAATCCACTCTTCTGGATGAACACTCGGACAACACCATGGAAAATGCAAACATTGGGCATCTTGAATGGAGAACATACAACCAAAATTTGATCACCATGGAAACAGAAACACTTGTGCAACCAACATCTCTCAGACAGCAACCTCATTTCATCATCTACAGTGTACAGGAAATGTAAGTACCGGTAATGTGGAAACTAGGAATCCAACCAGACAGTTGTAGAAATATCCATTAATTTGGATGATCAGGTCATAAGTAAAATACTCCATTCATTTCCAATTGTATGTTCAGTTAACCAACTTTACTACTTCAATTCATTACTTTGAAAATGGACAAGTTGTAAACAGATCCCAAACTGTCACGGTTGATCGACTTTATCCCCACCACTGAAAATGATTAGATACTGAACACCACTTCCTAGGGGGCCCAGATGAGTCAAATTGTTTACCATCCCCTGTACATAAGACCATACCGTTTGAGCTAGTGACAAAATTTAGCACCATAATACATACAGAGGAGGGGAAGCTTATTAGCAGTCAAACAAGCCCTCCAATTCTAAGAGGCAGTGCCCCAGCGCCTCAATATTTTTGGGACCTACATACACCCATACTGTTTGATCTACACCAGCAGGTTGCTAGAGGTCTACTATACAAGGGACACGGCCACAAGAGTATAAAAAGTTATAGTCAGTCTATAAACCATTAAAAGCTATTTTTACGATGAACAACAATGACGGTTTTTATACCGTCCACAATGCATAACAGGCTGGCCATCGTAGCAAACGGTGTTTACAAGCATAACATTCTCTGTGGAAATGAGAATCACAAAATGGAATTTAATGCAACAACTTAAAATTTTCAACAACAGGCACTGCTTGCAGATTACCGATTTTCTAGCTATACAAAATGGAAAACCAACAGCTGAAAAAAATAAACACCACTGCTTGTGACATTTCACCGCTTCAAAGCTGTAGATGTTACAACTAATGTGGACACTGAAAGAACGAGTGAGTGAATAGGGTTTAACGTTCCCATCAGGTCAGTTCGATGACGTATCTTTCCAGACAATCACAACAGTACTGACAAACAAACAAGAATAACCACAAAAACAAAAAACACCAAATAACTAAACTCACAGGCCTTGGCAATAACACAAAATAATCAAAAGAAAACTGGGATAGCAGAGAGGTCACAAAGAGCCTGGTTTGTGATATCCAGCCAGGAAACGGATCAGGCCTACATTCTTGAATGCCTGGAGCCGGCATTAGGTTAAGCAGAGCTCTTGTTTGTCATAGCGTCAATACTTGAGTGAAAAGCTGCACTGTATTAACAATATCCACGCTAGCAGTGCTACCACATCACAAAACTTGACACGATCCCGTATCAGCTGTTAAGCCATATACGCCCAGTGCCAGAAGACGGCCCACTGACACCAGTATTTTTTTGCTAAACATAACCTTAAAGTCAGTATGTATTAGATTTTCTAGCATTCTAGTTGTACACAGTTTCAGCCAGCCTGCTTATTAAGTGAATAAAAATTAATGAGATTTGTCATAAGCAGCCTAACAACAGTTACCAGAAAACTTTGCATTTGTATCAATGTCACTACGGTAGCTGTGAAGGAAGAGGTACTTAATGGTTAATCAGAGGATGCAACAAGCCCCTGAAATAAGATGCACTGTAAGCCAGCATTTTACATTAATCGATCAGAAAGAAGACATTGGAAATTTATTAATTAAATAAATAGTAAATTAATGTAACTGGTTTTTGCCCCATCGTTGTTAGTGTACATGTAATCTGTTTCATCTGTTCTATGCTACTAACATGTTAATTTGGCACGTTATTTCATACTCTAGTAAGTGGTTAACTGGTATACTCAGTAGTGCTTTCCAGTAAATGAACTACCATATTCACCAGTATTAAAGCTTGCATAAAGATAATTGTCAAGTTGTGCACAAAGTGATCCAACATAGTCCAGAAGCAACCACTCAACATCACCATTCTGAATACTTTCTGCCGTATTCTGCACTTGAGTGAAAAGCTGCACTGTATTAAAAATATCCACGCTAGCAAAGTGCTACCACACCACACAACTTGAAACGATCCCTATCAACTGTTAAGCCAAATACGCCTTACAAAGGAAATGCCGTTAACAAAGGTCATCGACAGTTAACTGGTATTTTGCAATTAACACAAACCAAATACACTATTTTTTCAAATCTAAATACACATTATAAGAAGTAAATTTTGCCACAGAACAATTTTTCATCTTTTTGAAAATTTGAATTTTTCTATTAGTATTAAAGTTGACAATTTAGGTAACTTTTAGCTTGCTCCATAGGAACTCTGTGTGACAAAGTATTCAGTAAAAAGCCTGAACATTTTATTCTCATGCTGATGTATAAATGTCAGCAATATTTTCCCCTGTCTAGTCACGCTATTTAGCCAGATAAAATCATCACCTCCAAGGCACATATTTTGCGCTGTTCCCAGCTCTTAACACTGTTAACGTTTCTCCAAATACAGACAAAGAGACTTATACCTTGACAGATTATGATTCAAGGGTTTTTACTTGCTTGAAATTCTATAAAAAAAGTTCACAAAGTGAAACTGTGCATGTTACAGCACGTACGCTTGCTGAACGTCGATGTTTGACAACATATCTTACTGTCACTGTATCCAATCACTGCTTTTACCACCATGGAATAGTAAAAAAACTAGAAAAAAACACTAGGAGAACATTCAACTATCAGTAGCACTCAAAATACAAAATATCTGCTTTAAACAGAGAAAGGATAACACTACACTGTGTCCACAAAAAGTAACACAAAGTTTTTTTGCTATAACTTGAAAACTTGTTCACAAAATTCTATCAAATTTAGCAGGTAGCTGCAGCAATTAATCCTGAACAATATGTTTTACAACTATCTACTTCACCTGACGTGTGGTGTACACACACTACCTTGTAATGTTAGAAGAAACAGAACTGTGCCAAAAATACTAATTTTCACCAAAAACTAAGATCTAAGCCAAAAAAAAAAACAATTATTTGCCTGAAATAAGTTGTGGAATGGTATGGTATAGTAGAGTTTAACGTCCCACTCGACACAGTATAAAATAAGTTGTGGAGGTAGGCATTTCGTTTACTTTGTTAGACTGCCATTGCCAATATAATACACACATTCCTGGCAACTTTACTGAATGGGGGGAGGGGTGACGGCATACCATAGCATCATGCATATGCAGCACAGCAATGGCGTCACCATCTGACATTTTTAACATTCCTTCGAGTATGTAAACAAATGATGTGCTTAGAGCAGACAGAAAATCGTTTTCATCCGACTCCACACGTTTTTGATAACAATAACATGAAATTACACTGATTTGTCACATTTCTGACACTCATAACAATGCAAGGTAGTGTGCATACATACATTAGCTGAAGTGAATATTTTTACGCCACGTTGTTAAGCATCGATTGCTAATGCCATGTGCCAATTTTGATGGAAATTCATTAACAGCTTTTAAAGATAGTCAAAAAGCTTTTGGCTTACTTTTAGTGGACATGGTATAGATGGGCACTTGACACATGTACCAAGGGCAGCACACTGATAATTCAGATCAAAAATACAGTCACGAGCACCCCAGTGGTTGATAGCTTATAGGTCATTGTTTGTGCACAAGAAAACTCAAAAGCTATGGATGGATTTGCACGAAGTTCTTGGGTTTCAAGGTTTTGCCATCTGCATGTAATGTGAAAAATACAGCGATCACAAAAAGTTATTCACATTGTTTCACATGTCACTAAGTTCACAGTTGTAAATAAATTTTAAAAAAATTTAAGTACCAACATTGGCACAGTGTATTGCCACTGTTAATATAAATTCCCAGGATGGTAGGCAGTGCTTAATGCAGTTAACTAACAGCATATTTGCATAATCTGCTTTTGCCTAATGTGAACTGTAGAAGACTAAGTAAAAAAAACTTAAATAAATCACATCTGTACAGCTTTAAAAGTATGTATCTTCAATCCAAATGCACAGTACAATTACCTAAAAAGGAACAATTCCAGTTGAGTAATTACATTTATGCAACCAGTAAAGTAAAATTACAATTTCACCTAGATTACTGCACCGTGTGCTGGCATTTTCACAGCTACTTACTTAGTGCAACAGACTTAGATACGGGGTGACAGCTCTCCAGACAGGCTGAAAATTCCCGACTTTCGACAGTTCCAGTCACTGCTTCCCAACTGGTGGACTATGTGCATGCATGGATGGACACTTGCATGGGGATTCTTCTCTAGTATTTTTATGTCACATATAAATATCATTAATTGGGGGTACTGGCAGCAGAGGGCTGATGAAAGGCATGGCAACCCTCCACCAAGGTAACCAAAGAGTTATTAGTGGTCAGAGACAAAGTTGGAAGAACCCTCAGGTGATCTTGGGGTAAGCAAGAACATGGAATGTGATATTGTCCCTTCAGTGCTTTGACACTGTTGGTTGGGCGACAGGAAGGGCATCCGGCCTGTAAAAAGCTGGGTGTTGGTTTGTTGGTGGTAATGATTTAACTGGAGCTTTCCACGACTTATAGCTCCAGTTGTCATCACCACTTCCATTATGCATTGCTGCAATAAACACCGGCTAACCCAGGTTTACCTGGAAAATGGCTGATTAAACGGGGATATTTCAATAGCATTAATATAACTGTTTTGTTTATATCTAGCTGGAATAAAAATGAATGTCTTTATCTGATGCACCTAAACTAGCCCCAAAATGAAGTTAACAACATAGTTCCCCGGTAGAAAAATTTCCCCTATATTTTGCCATTTCCCAGACTTCTGCAAAAATTCCCGATATTTCCAGGTTTCTGAAGTTTCCCTGGAGATGATCTTTTAGATTATTTGGTTGGTCAGCCAGATTTTTCTGTCCTTTGTATATATTTATTATCATGTAAATGACGATATTTTCTTACCAACAGTTAACTAATGCACTCAATCACACACTCACTGTTATCTCATGATGTGAGGATGATCTAATCAAAATCCACAGAGAATATGATGGTGGAAGAAAGAATCTGACAGACCCATACATGCTAGACAAGAACAGAGTGGGTGAGAAAGCTGGCTAATAGACATTAATTACAATTCAAATTACAAGTGACAATAAACCTATAACTGACAGCAAATAATGTAAAATGTGAATGCATCCAGATTTTTATGTATAATACAGAAATGCAGTTACGATCCACAGAGAAAAACGTGAACATTTTCGAACAAAAACAGTCACAAAAATGACTCAACAAAGACACCAAAACATCCGTTGTAAATTAGACAAAGTAACACAATGTTGGTTACATCGACTCACAAGAGTTGCAAAATTAGAATACCTCCATTCGGATATGACGGTAACAATTAATCAGTCGTCAGTTCTTAGTCGTCGATATCAACGTACGGCAAAATATGGATTAGACTACCATTATAGCTGTGAGCAGAGTAGCTCTGGGTCCAGTCTGTCCACTCACCGCGATTGTCGTACTGACCATTAACCGAGGGCCACTGCTCGTTCAGCAAATGGTCAACATCGACATCGGTTGGCGGCGGCCTAGTATCGGGTACTGTGTACGTGTTGCTGTCCCAGTCTATCTCAAAATCTGTGAGACTAGGCAGCTCGCGGTCGGCTGATACTCTAACAGCAGGCACCACTTCTGGCTCCGCACTCTGTATCGTATCGGCAGTCACTGTTGCAGAGGCAGGCTGTGGCAGACGTCCAAGCAAACCCAAAAGGTCGTTATCGCCGGCAGTAGGCGACACGTCGGCGGACATCTGCACAAAGTTGCGTACCCTCTCCGCCTTCACCTGGAGCAGATCCTTGTCGGTCATGGCAGGTGGTAATTGGTCGGGCAGCCTCTCCATTCGCCGCCGTTTGTGTGGACGTGGCTTGGCGCCCTCGGGTACGATGGACACGTTCGAGTCGTCGGCCTCGTGTTCGATCTGATTGGTAGCGATGCGGTTCAGCGTGTCGCTGGCGACCAGTCGCAGCTCTCCGTTTGCGTGCAGCCTCTGAATCAGTTCCGCGGTCGTCGCCACTTTCTGTGTTTTCCGCGCCGCAGACGACGGTATCGTTGCAGGTGACTCAGCCACCGGGGAGCTGACAGATCCACCCGCCGGAGGACGGTTGATTTTAATTTTCAACCTCGCCAGAGGAGCATCGGCCCGCAACGGGTCCGGGGACGTAGTCATTCGCTCTGTCGCATTGTTATCTGCATCTGCACTAGAATGAACGGTCCAAACGCCATTACACACCAGGTTACTAGTAGATGATGAGGACTTCAGTAGGCCGTTACGCCCGTTAGCATATTTGCTTTTGACATCCATCAGCGCATCAGTGCTTCCGCTGGGCTTTAACTTGCTCAGCAGCCCGGCACCAGTGGCGGACTCGGTGCCATTTGTGACACAGTGCGAGTACATCGGTGACAGTTTCGAGGAATTAGTCGCTGCTGCAGCGGCCTGTAACTTCACTGATGCAGTCGACATTTGCGGACTGGGTGTCTGTGACCGGAAATAAACAGAACTCGGGGTTGCTGGTCGAGATAACGAACTAAACGTCGTGGGCTGAAAGTTTGCCACTGTGATCGGCGTAGATGGTTGAGACGAGGCTTGTGATGATCTCACTGACGACTTTTCAGCTGAACTGCTAATCTTTCCCCTAGACGGCTGATATCGGGATCCCGACGCATCTCTGTATAACTGTTTTTCACTACTCACGTATTCACTTGTCGGCAGTCTGGTATTGGAACCATTCGACGATCTGTGTGGCAGTGAGTGGATGCCATTTGTGGGCAGTGCAGCAGTTCCAGCATCCACAAGTGACCCCGATGAAGCAACACGAGTGATTTCACCGGTGGACGGATTAGCCACGGATGCCGATGGCGGAAATGATGACGACTGGCTTCCAATGAGCTGCTGCCACTTGCGAACGAGGTCCTTCGCCCGCCGTGCCAGGTTGCGGTCAGCCGTCTTTCGACGCATTTCGTTGACATACTTGCCAATTCGAGTTTGCTGCAACAGACAATCCTCCACCATGAGCCAGATAATTTTTTTATCACAAAAAAAGCCTCTTTTGCCCAAAAGTGTGTTGTTTCACGACACTCTTTTCTGTAAATTCTATGCAACTATGGAGCTGGCAAGTGCAAAAACAAGATTCACACTTCAGTTTCAACTGTCTTATTCTATGCTTACTAACTTACTAAGTAATATATTTCATTCAATTTCAACCAGAATAATCAATATTAAGGTCACCTGTGCTGTGGCTATTTAATGACAGAATATGAATTGGAGCAAACTGTCATTTATTCTCATAAATTTATCAATCTGCACTCAAGAACAAATGCACAAAGAATTTGGCAATTTTCAGCATGCAGAACTCTTGTTGTAGGAGAGTTACAGAATATCCACACTATTGTAATAATAGTTGTTGTAAATGTAACTGCCACAGAATTTCACTGAATAGTTTTACACATTCAAATTTATTGCATCAAACTTTAGGTGCCAGAAGTCTGCCTCAGCTACAGCAGCATACCATATACAATGGAAGTCCGTAATGGTTGCATCATGTATAAAGTAACAGTTGTAAATTGTAATCAATGCAGTCACGCAGCTGTTCGTAATGTCTAACGTGTCACATTTGTATAACTGCAATATTCCTCTCTCACAATGTAAAAAGTATACTGCACACTGCATCATTATAACAGAAATAAACAAACATCGGCCTGCATGCTGTTAGGCATGATGAACAAGTTCAGAGAAAAAAACAACAGTTAAAGCTGATTTCTCGCCCTCGAGTTGTTGCAGACAAAAATTTTTGTCAGGCCGACAACTTGGATGAACTTGTTAATTCAGTTTTGTCGCTAATGAATCAACCAGTGTGAACAGAACCTTACATGAGGCACCACCCATTACCTGATAACTGATGCTGAATAAATCTGTGCCACATATCGTGTATGAAATTAGTTATATGTTTTATTATATTTATTATTTTTACTATGCTTCTGATACTTTATTTCAATGGTGCATGATGGCTGGTTGGTGTTCAATGGCACTTTCAACACAAATAGGCTATAGTGTGCCACATCCACCCAGGACACTGACTGGTGATTGGTGAATAAACAATGCTAAAATTAAGTTTACAGCAGTGCTGTGAAATGACACATAATATGACAACCTGTCATAGGAAAGCCACTTTTGAGCAAAAAAAAATTGCAATCCTGTTGTAGGGACGGAACAAATGTGAACAATGGGATTTATTCCAGATCCATTTCTGGTAGTTTTGTAAATTTTCGGTGACTGGCTGTATGAGAAGACATGGCAATCTTATATGTAATGGTTGCATGAAGCGCACAAGTTTTTCCTGTATCCAGCACATAAAATGCCAAATGGACCAGAAGAGTCGACTATCATTATTTCACTCACATTTAATGCTTTCAGCGACGTCACAAGTACTGAACAAACAGGTATAATACAAAGGTGTGAAGTACAACTATGGGTAAAACAGAAAACTCAAAAGATTTCTTTCATTGTTATATATATAAAAAAGGTAAAGGTGCCATACTCCTACTGGAGTTTAGGTGGGGTGCTTATCTTCCTAAGGCCATGAGCCTGTAGGTGGTAATACCACTATTGTCTGTGACGCATGGCCAGTGCGACGCCAGACCTATGGTTACCTTCCCAGCAGCAAGGCATCACCGCCCATTGGCTGGTACCAAATTATACTGCTTGGTGACAGAGGCACATGTGTGTTAACAACTTGCCCAGGGTTGCACTCGATAGCAGAGAGGCCAGGATTCGAACTCG
>Ga0049107_10000106_pt1 | contig 20396 bp, 11 predicted proteins | sample WorMetilPIANOSA1_FD_61187 | JGI IMG/M metagenome (GOLD analysis project Ga0049107, IMG submission 61187) | Marine gutless worms symbiont microbial communities from Max Planck institute for Marine Microbiology, Germany - Olavius ilvae PIANOSA.1 | ecosystem: Host-associated > Annelida > Digestive...
AGCAAACCCCATACCCATTCCAACCCCACTAATTTGGCGTTATTTAGGCATAAAATAACACTTTATAGATTCAATCAGGGGACTCATACTATTGCAGGGGGCTCAAATGGGAGCAGGGGGGCTGAGCCCCCCCCCCAACCCCCCTCACTTTAACCACTGACGGTATGATGCGTGAGTAGTGGAAACGAGATCATCTGGCTCATCTTGCCGCTACTACGGCGACCTCGTGGTCGACGCTGTCCGGTCGTCCGGCTATCTGGCCAACATCGTGACCGAGGAGCAGAGCTTCGGCTCGTCGCGGTGTCCGTGGATCATCTCGGCGCCTCGCGGTCAGCGTCTCAACGTGTCGCTCGTCGACTTCGGGCTCGGTCACCGCCACCAGTCGACCGGGGGGTCGCCGTCCGGCGGTGCCGCTGGTCCGCTGGAGTCGTCACGCGGCGCCGGTGGCGTCTGCCACGTCTACGCCAAGATCTCGGAGCGAGGCGCCTCCACTTCCGACATCACGGTAGGCCACGCTCCTTCTTCCAGCACTTTGTTTCAGTTGCGCCTTTACCTCACTCGGATCTTCTCGGATAATTTCGTCCGTGATCATCTTCGGCACGTACCGGGCCGACGATGATCACTTCGTGTCTGAAGGCCACTGACGTTCACTTCAGTCTTCCCCTTTGGCAGCTCACAAACGCAAAAATAGCTTTGGCGATAACTTCGTGGTCGTCAGTTTAGTGTCTGGACTCTGTAACTGTCTACCACCTGGCCCGCGAACTTGTGTTATATTCTCAACAAATAAAGATGATGATGATGATGATCTTCAGACACGCAGACCGACCCTATCGCAAGACCTCTTCCGCCACGTCAGAGATGACATAATGAATACCTTCATCGCAGTTTGCGACTTACTGCGCTATTTTCATCACATACTAAACTTCAAACCCAGTTAATCGTGACAGCTGTTTAACAGAATCTGTAACGTATAACGACGTTCATATATTTATACAATTTACTCTTAAAATGTCTCCTGATGCGTGTTATGTTCACTAGTATGTTGTATGTATGTAGTATGTTGTATGTCTGTCTTTCTCTTTTGCAATCTGTGACTTCTGTGTCTGTCTGTCTGTCTGTCTGTCTCTATTATGTTCTACGGTTTTGCTCGTGAATTGAGCGCTCTGATTGGTTGATGTTTCAGGTGTGTGGCAGCCGGGCGAGAGAACGCAGCGTTTACGTGTCGGAGACGAACAGACTTGAAATAGTCATCATGACTTCCAAACTTGACAATGAACCCGTCTATTTTCTACTCAAGTACGAAGGTAGGCCTATTACAAGTTTAACGATTTAGGGTGCTGGAATACGGTTTTTCGGACAGCGAGCCGACGATTGCTTATAAAAATTAAACGGTGTTTCAGCTGTCCCAAGGTTTATTAAAAAACTCTCAAATTTTATTGCACGTTTCAAAGTTTACGTAACGGATACTTGACTGTATTTTGTATAAATTTCATTATTGCTCGATCTAGGTTGAAACTTATAAACGCTAGTAATAACGTTATCTTGAGCTGACTTGCACCGAAGTGTGTAAGAAGTGACTGTGGGGACTTGTGGACGTAGTATTCGGCCGCATTTTACAATGAGACGACACGACGACACCGGTTAACGGCCATTCTCCAGGATAACCCCGGAAGCCGATAGCAGAATATCTCCAGAATATCTGGATATTACGGGAGGTAAGGATGATGGACGTGGTGGTGACAACTGGAGTAAATAAGACGTGTAAAGCTTCAACCAAATCGTGACCATCAACCAACAACACGCAGCTTTTAAGGGCTGGATTCCCCTTCCTGTCGCCCAACCCACAGTGTCAAAGCGCTGTAAACGATAACAGTGTTCTGAAAGAGAAATTTCGGCATTTTCTGGAAGTTTCACTACGATATTAGAACTAAAGCAATAAGAACTAGAATGATGTATTGACGACGAGCGTCAGTTCAAGACGGCCAAGCGCCTGGTGACGCCACTGTTCTGAAACGGTTTTTCCGCGATAACTGCGTTATTTTTCGTCGTAGATCGAAAAGAATAGTATTTTTGGAATCAGTGAATTTTTCTACGTGTGACTATATGCAATTTTCGTGATGGTCATGTGACCACTTTTAGGTACCCTTCAGGGGCCAATATCTCCCAAATGCCTGGACAGAGACTCTCCAGGCTAGCAAAAGGCACACCTTCAGAGTCTCGGCTTTCCATCGTTACCATTGGTTTGGGTAAAACTGTTTCCTGTAGGCTGTGCGCAGGACAGTCGAATGGTACCCTAAAAGGCGAAATAATGTTTTTGGATCTGGCTCCGCCCACGCTACAAAATTCCGAAATTGTTCACGATAGCACCCGTCTTCACCTCCACTTTGACGGTTTTTCCGCCGAAATCGCGGCGATCCGTCGTCTCTATATATAAGACTTAGGGTGCGTTACAAGTATTACAAAGAAACATAGTCGTTCTGGTTTGGCCTGGAGCCGCCCAGTCGCGGTCTAAGTCGGCCCACAAGTGTATTCCGTACAACAATAGGTGTTTGTAAAATTTTATCCAGATCGGTTGAGATTTGGCAGTATGAGGGCCAAAAACTTGTTTTGGAGTAAAAACAGAGAACGGCCAAGCAGAGGGCTTCGCCGTCAATAAGAAGCAGCTAAAAGCAATCAACAAATCTGGTAAGATTGCAGGTTAAGGCCGTTATTGAAACGCTGAGTTTTGTTGCGTACTAATGCCATGCAGCTGGTGTGCATGGATGCAGTGATCGGCTGCACTGATCCGGTGGTGCCGCGCGGCGCCAACATGACCAGGACCGGTGACAAGGCAGTGATCACGTGCCGCTCGACGGCGCAGACGTGGCACATCGTCTGCCAGGGCAACGTCTGGTACGGCAAAGTCGACAACTGCACTACAAGTAATCGCCCGTTTCGCATCGTTATTCTGCTCTGTCATATCTGTTGTTCATGAAGGGGGACCGTTTATTCTGTCATTTATTCTGGATTATCTAGGAGAGTTTTTTTATTCATTCTGGTCCTCGAAGAAGCCTCGTAGCGTCCCCAGAAATTTTGAGACCTTCTACACGCGTGCACACAGTATAAGAAACAACAACTAAATTTTGCATGGTGATCAAACTAGAGGTGAGGAAATTTTTTTACAGGGTCGACCACGAATGCTGACGCGCGATCTGTTTGCGGTAGCTAACCTTCTTGTATGATGATGCTTCAGATAATGATTCATATCTGATCTTGACTGCATCAAATCAATAGAGGTAAAATGCCAAGTTTGCAAACATTGGCTGACAACCAGTGTTATTTCAGTTACGGTTATTCAATTATAGTTGTAGTTAGCGTTATACGTTTTGATTTTTTTCAGTTAAAGTTAAGTTACAGTTATTATTTCTCAGTTACAGTTTTTAGATTTTTCTTTTTTCATTTACAGTTACAATTATTTATTTATTTGAATTTATTCGAACTTCACACAAACACAGGCATTGCAGTATGTACAGATGTACAATCCATGATCATAATGTCAATGTCAGCATAGAAAAAATCACATGGCCTCTGTAGCAACCGCAGCTGTAAAGTGTAAGCAGTCAATAGTGCTTGCTATTCATCTTCAGGAACACACGAATGTACAGATTCGATTCTTGTTCATCGTGTTTCTCTTTCCCACAGTAAAATCTCCACATAGCGAAAAAAAGACGTTCTACACATGCCTGAGAGGCAGGCACAGAAACAACGTCTAGATCTAAGTGGAGAGTCAGTGGTGTTGGCAATCCAAAAGTCAATGGCACTATGGAACTAGTGCAGCAGATGCAGCACTGTACGTTGTTAGTTCACGTTCATATCGGAAACTCCACGTGCTGTTCCAGGTCGGCCCAGGGCATCCTGCGATAGCAGGCGGAACCCCACAAAACTTGCACCAAGTCAAGCAACTGGTGAATTCAGTAATAAACAGTTGGTAGTTCACAGTACAAACCGTAGCCTGGTTCTGATTTTTTTTATACGACAAAATTGTTCAGTTTTCGTCCTTTTTCTATTATTAACTGAAACAGATTTTTCAGTTAATATTTAAGTTAGATTTAATTTTGATTTTTCAGTCACTACTTCAGTTGGTATTAACTTATAATTATTTTTCAGTTATTTTGAATTTCAGTTACAGTTTCAGTTAACTACATAAACACTGCTGGCAACACTGTAAACCAGCAATAATATAATAGTCGTAAAATAATAGTCACAATTTATTAAATTAAATGATTTTCAGTGACTCGTATGATTTTAAATCTCCCGTGTTTACTTTCTGGCGAAACGGACAATGCGCCTAGTCAACGACTCGAGTCTGATCAGTACAGTACAAATTAAGATACGTCAGCGTACGGCCCATTCCATACGACACACGCTCCAACAAGGAATCCTTGTGTAATTTTTTTGTTCTTGGAAGCCTGAAGACAGCTTCAACAGCTCACCGTGTATCATACGGTCCGTTTTTGAACATCAGTAGGTTATTTTCGACGACGATTTAGCAGACGCCTCTCGGCAGGCGTCGGCCGTAATGGCAGCACTGACGGGCGGCGGTCCGGCAGCGCGCGTGACGGCCAAGCTTAGCGGTTTTAGCGTCGTAGTCGTCGTCGTCAGCTGCGCGCGCTTCCGACATGGCTAAGATTGATTGCGCCGAGAATCGAACGCTGCACGGCGCCAGCTGCCGTTACTGTATGCATAGCGAGCGTAAATAGACTGACCCTCTGTCGATGTCTGTTCACCCGCGAAGACGTTGACGAGCTGTTCACTGCAGGTGATCAAGTGACAGTAATGATGGGTTGTGTCAGTTCTGGGTTTATTTGACAGAATGCAATTAAGGCTGTGGTTACAACGACGATTCGATTTCGATTCGACTGCAATTCGACCGCGCTACGATCACCATTCGACGATATCCGTCACGACTGTAAACACTGCGGCCTAAATAAATAAGTAAGTAAGTAAGCGTGACTCGCGGATGGCGTGTCAGCGGGCACTGATGTATATGTGGCTGTGACCTTAATGATGATAGTCCGACAGCCATCGAACGGCTGTCGAATCGTAGTTGTACGACCACTGCACCGCACAAGAGGCGTGGTGGTACGCCAGCTGGATGGCGCGTTATGACGTCACTAGCGTGCCTCTGAGTGACGGACTCGTCCTGACAAAAGTTTCCGGAGCTTTTTATGAAAAAAATGACGGCGCGGTGGCGTGGAAGTGGAACTATTTGCGATGAAATTTGTCGCATCTGTTCCGCTGTAGCCGTTCTTTCCGCAAACGATCGTCGAGGATTGCGTTAAAGAAATTCGTTGTCTGAACGTCAACTGTTAACAGTCACCAGGCCCAATTAAATGATTTTTAGTGACTCGTACGATTTTAAATCTCCGTGTTTACTTTGTGGTGAAACAAACAAACGTGTCCGTGTAGTCTCCACACTGACACAAACTACTTAAATCAATAGGCCTAAGCATAACCTACTCATATCGCCTGCGATTCATTGACTTTAGATAAGTGATTTATGATGCGTTAAAACTGTGTAATTCACATTCAGCACTTCTTAAGGCAGCGTACCGCGGTACCTTGAATGATGCCACGCACTGACGTCTGTTCCCTAATATGTTCATAATAACTATTTAACCGTTCATTTCGTCGTTTTGACGCTAATAAACTTTGAAAGGACATGCGTATGAGATTTATAAACAGTCACGCAGGCTAAATATTTCCTTGTATACAGTTTTGCAAGTAGGGTGATTGGTGATTGGTGTTTGGAATAGCCTGCCACTGGAAACGATTACTGCCTCCAGTGCTAATCTGTACAAAAAGAAACTGGATTCTGTAGATATTTGTCCATACATGCTGGAAAAGTACTGATGTGTCATTTTGTCTTATTGTTGCATTTGTGATTACTTATTGCGTTTGTGTTTTGTATTTATGATTTGTATCAGCTGTGGACCTGGGCACAAGTGCTGTTCTTATCTGTGTTTCCTATTGGATTTTATGTCATCTCTTCGATTTTATTTTTCAATTGATTATTGTCTTATATACAGCGGACGATTTGCTTTGCATATACCGCTGCGCTGTTGTGCACTTAACGGACTATTTGCCCAGTTTCAAGTATTAGTCTACTGAAACCCAATCGCGAACGTTAAGCGGCCTTAAATTCGCCGTAGATGTTGCATAAATAATTTACGCGCGAGCTGAGACCGATGCGCGGTCCGCTCATTCTGCCGACAGCCGACGCACCTGTGTACCGGCTGGGCAAAATTAAACGACCCCAACGCGTTTTTCGTCTAATTAAAGGACGCTTTAGACAATTTTGATGATTTTTGGCACGTGAAATAACAGTTTACTTACATACGTTTTGAAGCAGGAAAATCTGATATCATTAACTAGAAGGTGCCACAGTAGTCGAATATTCTTGCTCTTGTTACCTTCTTGCTCTTGTTACCTCTCTGTAGTAGCATTACAGCCGTTGTGTTTACTCGTATTTTATAACCCCAAAAAGGCACATCCTTGCGCGATTCCGCGTCTTTTGAGCCATTGCGCATCAAAATCCGTCCAGGGGTCTCTTCCCTACGTTGGTCCGAGAAAAAAATAAATAAATTAATTAATAAAGTCACACAAAAAGTTATATTTCACCCCTTTGCCCAGAAGTCCCCCTGAACAGATTTTTACCAAATTTGGAACAAATGTTCATCTCGTGGACATAATCAATCCTGACAAATTGTGTCTCAATCTGTTCAAGGGTTTCGATTTTACAGTGGGTCAAAATTTCCATTTTTCCCATAGGAAACTGACGTCGCTGTTATAACAGTGCTGCGCTACCGCGCAGCCTGTGATTGTAATCTTTTGCAAACGGCTGTTTTTTTTTGTTAAAATAACGCTGTTGAATTACTCACGGCAGCATTTTAGCCGAAGCGTGGTCTCGGCATCGGTGGATAGAGAGAGACGTCTGCATTTTGTCGTGAAACAAAATGGCAGACACATTGAACAAACGTTTCACTAATTGTATGTACTATAAAGTCATTGTTGTTTTAAAAAGAGTTGTGTTGGAATATTTTCTGGAGTACAGTACGACTTTCGTTGCAAAGTATCTGCGTGGATCAGTTGAACCAATACACGGCTGTTTATATCACTTCCTCTAGCTTGTTATACTTTCACTGACACAAAATTTGCATAACACTACTAAGTTGCTTTAAGTAGCTTGTATTTGCCAAGAATCAACGAATCTTATAGGTGCATTCAATTGTTAGACGCAAAAAAATGAAAGATGGCGCCGTTTAATTTGGCCCACCCTGTACACGGGATACTATGAAAACAATCGTGCAGGCAAATTTCACTTGTAAAGTCACAAAGTTCGCGTTGGTTTAAATTTCGATCCAAATTCAATCAGCGTCAGTACAAACATTCTATATTAATTTTTAAACCATACTTTAATCAACTTTTTACAAATCGCTGTTTTGCTCGTCCACTGCAAAAATTCGTAAGGAGCACAATGTCAGTGATTATTCTGAAAGCTCTGAAACTGAATCGGAGTCATGGAAATAACGAAAATCTCTTAAGAAAACTCTCAGATACGTCGTTGTTAAAATATTTAAGCTCACCGCGATGTTTTACGATGCAGCGTGTAGTGCGATGCGGCGACAATTTGCGTCACCATGAGCCAGTTGCAGCAGCAGCAGCAGCAGCAGCAGTACTAGTAGCAGGTGCACTGATAGTCACACGGTGCGCCTCGTGTTGCATTACAATGTAGCAATAAATATTCGATAGCTGCCAGTATTTCTTCTTTCCGTCATCTCCGTTCAGTGGGGATGTCGGTGTTTAAACTTTGACACTATTACAGTCACTTAAACGCTATCACATTAAACATGGACAATCGGTATAAATGGCCATACCGCAATAGCAAATCTGCCTTACACATCGTAGGCCTAACTCAGCCAGAGAATACACGTATAGTTAATGTCTAAGTTTGAGCTTATGGTTTGTATTACGGTGCTCATATGTATAATATTCTTTAACACAGTAAGGGTAATTATAATTTGGACCGACAGCGTGAGTGAGTGAGTGAGTAGGGTTTAACGTCCCCATCAACACATTTCGGAGACGAATCTTTCCAGTCAATCACTTGTACTGGTACTGACAACCTTAGAACAACCAAGTGACAGAACACACAAATAACATAAAGATATCACAACCTAAAAAGAGTCCCTATTTAATAGCACAACACATACATCAAAGAAACCGATGCTAAGAGACAGGACAGACAGAGCCTTTTACGACATCCGGCCAGGAAACGGAGCGGGTCTATTCTTACAACCCCGGAGCCTGCACGGGGCTGGACCGACAGCGCTTCATATAGTAACCATCATAATGTCCCCATTTTCACTTCATGGTATCTGTCCGTCCGTCCGTCTGTCTGTCTGTCTGTCACGCTCTTGTATTGTATCCAAACGACTAAAGATATCGTCACACTTTTTCTCGTCCAGGTAAGCCCCATCATTTTGGTTTTTGAGCCCATGCGCCGTTACATAATTCCAAGGGGGACCCCTTAGCAGTGGCGTTAAATAAACGTGAGTTCAGTAAAATTCGCAATTTTGGCCGTATCTCGCTGTATCCTGGAAACGGTACAGATAGGCTCATGATTGCTTTGGAACGTTAAAAATTCACAGGTAGCCGATCGATTCGTTTCATTTCTGATTACCTCGAGTTCCGATGAAAGGCGCGGCACAAAGGGTCCAGTTTTTCCGACGGATCTCCGTAGCGCTACTATCGTTTGACCAACAGCTATTAACTTCGACTTGGTAAGGTGCATGTTTGTAATGGATGAGGCACGCCCCACTCTCAAGTGGTGGGCCGTACGCGCCACAATTTTTGGGTTACCCTTATAAGCACACACCCATTTGACGTAGAACGATCAATGCGGCGTGGTAACACATAGGGGGATTCAGGGAGGGGGAGTCGGTCATGCATCGCGTATTGCACAAATACATCGCGCGGTTTGTCGGCGATAGCTGAGTTTCTTCTGTTCTGTGTTTGCACTAACTGGTTTGGCAAACAAAGCTCAACTACTAAATACCGGTATAACTGTTTGATATAAAGTTGCCTAAGAAGTTAGAAAATTGCGATTTGTTCGACTGTAAATTTCGTATATATTTTTATTCACTCTTTACGTTTGTTTGTTAATTAATTGTATATTGATACCAATCATTGCTTACAGTGAATTAAGATGTTCATTAAAACGTTCAGTAAATTCGGCGATTCGTGCATTGCTATCTCGAGGCGCGAAGAAATGCTTAGCCGGCAGGAAGGGCGTCGTCGTCGGCGTCGTTTGACGGGCGAGTGTTGTTGACCGCCGCGCCGTCTGCCGTGCTTTCCGTCGCCGTCTTCCAGCTCTCGCATTCCCGTCACCTCATCCACTAGGCATGGGCAATTCGCCATTCGAGTAACTACTCGAATCGTTTCGGAAATTGGACTTCAATAAAAACAGAAAAGGTCGACATTTTTTGCTCAGTGAGGGCCTAAACACTAATAACACGATAAATGGATCAATACAAATAAAATTAGCACTAATCACTATGCGCTACCTTGTGGATTTAATTTTCTTTATTTTTCAGCGTGTATACCGCCCCCTTTGAAGTTATCGCCAAAAATACCACGATGTTTGACACAAGAAATCCAGAATTATGGGACAACGCGTGATGTAAAGCGTTTGATTTTATCCGGTTTTTATACGGTCCACAAATCTAACGGAAACCGACAGACAGAATTGCCGCAGCGTGCACCGAGCTTTGCAATAACGTCGCGCGGTAAAATGGTTTAATTTGACAAAGTGCCAAATTTTACAACGGCTTACCTACAATAACTCTCACTACTTTATCTGTGTTGATTTCTGTAAGAGTTTGTCGCTTTAGCGAGTCCATGTAAGTAAGTAACCATTTCGTAAACGCAGTGAACCATCAATCTTGTATCGTTCTGCAGTAACTTAGACAGTTTTGACTTTGCAAAATTTTTGGTTTTCGATGCCCGAGTTTAATAAGTTTTGCTCTTGCATCCAGAAATCATCTCTGCACAAACCTGGAATAAAAGCTACCATTTCACCTTAATTGCGTTGTAGCACTACCGTATACAATGTGAGCTTGTGCAATTTTCACGCACTGTTGCAGTCATTTTGTCGCAACGAAAACGATTTCACTGTGATACATTTTTTGTTTTGTCTAACTCTGTTACTTACTCATTCTCCCCTCGCGAAATGACATCGACTCGACGCCATTTAATCGCGTTTACAGTGATTTGTTGAAATTCAGCAGATCGTTGCACCTGCACGTCGCCATCATGAAACTGTCGAACTGATTCCGCTGGATCTGTGACCTCCGAACGGCCTAGACCTCAACCCGGTAGGCTATCAATGGCGACCATGCAGGAACGTGTCTATCAGACAGACATCCACAAGCGTTAACGAACTGAAACAGCACGCAATTCGGGTCCATGACATTATCGACACGGCTATTGACCAGTGGTGTGAAAGATTATGAACTCGCAGTGACTAGCTGACTTGTTCTGTGTGACTGGCTTGCTCAAATGCTCCGTGGATCACTTCTGATTACAATGGTAAAAAGTCGTCAAAATAGGTCAACATATATAAGAAACCGAAACCGAAACTAACTACATTATAAAAATAAAAGTGGCTGAATTTTTTTTAGAACACATTGTAGTTTGAAATGCAAAACACTATAATCACTAGACTGTCAACGGTAAAGCACGGCAGTCGCTTGCTGTTACGTTGTTTATAAGATAGAAGCCTATAATTACAAAATTACAAATTATGGTGAAATAAAGATTCTCAAAATTAACCTACATCAAATTGTCATCTAGTTGCTCATTGTTTCAGTAACGAGTTATTTTTTTCAGCCACAGGAATGGAATGACAAGCATTAATTACATCTTGTTACGTTGTTCAAATTTCGCAGACAGCGTATGATCATAATACGACTTTTATACGCGTCATTTTCATCGTCGATAACGTTGAATTTGTAATGGGTAAAATAGGGATGAAAATATGAAGGACAAACAGTGTTTAAAGCCTGAATGAAAAACAGTGAGTCTTCAGTAGCTATTTGATCAAACGAATACGAACAATTCATTCGACTGAAAACTATTAGAACAGCGCATCGCCCTTCTCCAGCTTGGCACCTTTTCGACTAGAACGCCGGTGGGCGTCTCATTTCAGCCGGCCGCCCGTCGGCTGGTCAGTCGGTCGTCGCCGGGTTGCAGTTCCAAGACTCCGCTGCTCCTTCGCCGGCGTCGGAGGCGCCGACGACGAAGACGGCGGCGGTCACCTCGGCCATTAGACGGGTTCCGCTGGCACGACTGCTCGTCTCGTCGCTCGCCGAGAAATAAATCAGCGTAATTATAGTGCGGCTGCGCACCAGGCTGGCGACGGTACGGACTCGAAACGCCGCGACCACAATTAGTCACACCGCTGTCGATGATAAACGACCGGAATTAATGTACGTCCATTAGTCGTTCGCTCGCAGCAATTCGACAGACCGCGTTTCTAGAAATCTGGACTGGAAGAAGCAGTGGCAGAACTGCAGTGGAATGCACTTATATTCAGCATAAAAATGCATAATTTTAAGGGACTGGGGAAAATAGCAATAAATCGATATAAAAAGTCATCTTATACGACACAGCGAATTTCTAAGAACGCGGCCAGAGCCGACGCAGGATAAGGCAAAGTGCAGAATGATAAACCGGGCTATTGAAAACGTCGTGTTATGCTTAGGTAAGTTTGTACGGTAGTTTGAGTGACTGATGTGTACTGATGTTAGTTAAGTTTTCTCTATTCTCTGTCTGTTACTCAGATTGGTGAAATAAAGTTGTATATATAGGCCTACTGATGTGTTTGCTATGCGCGCAGAAAGCACGTTATCGAAAACCAGTAACCTGTCGTCGAATGCAAGGTATCGTTTTCCATATGGTGAGTAAAAGTTTTAGCCTAGTTGTTTTTTATTAACTTTCAACATCATAACAATGCTATCAGAGCGATATGAATCATAATACGGACCTTGGTACATATATTGATAGTCTTTATTTCACCATTCCAGATTGCCGTATTATGGTGTTATCACTTGCGTTTCCTTTTTATGAAATTTTTTATGTTGGTCAGCTTTTGGGACAACATGTATGTGATCAACTTCTTGGGAATGATTCGGATCCTATACGGGATCCAAGATCCGAATTGTGATCCGGATGGCCGGATTATCATGTGTGGGGATTGTTTGAATATTTTTTATTCACCAGACAAATGGTAGCACAGTAATACAACATCATCGTCGAAGGATATAAGCGCTCTACAGAGTGTCTTTCTTTTAGTTCAGTGCGGGCCCCTATTACCATCCCAGCCGCAGGGTCCCCGTCCCACATGGCGAGGCTGCATTGTTATGCAGGGGACCCACGGGGGTCGGAAGTGTGCTGCATATCATGGTGAGCAACGGACTCAACCCAACTTCGCCGGCAGCAGAGTGCACTGCGAGTTTTAGTTTGACATTTCGCACGCGTGCGCGCCACACAGACGCACACACGCACAGTAAGCAGAAGCACAGCGTTACCGAACGTGGCACAATCGATATTGAATTGACACTGTTTCGGCGTGTCAAATCCGTTGACGGCAGTTCCTCGGACGAGCGAACCCCTCAGAAGTAACGGGGTACGGGGTACCAGGCACAGTGCCGCATTACCATTCCGTAAAGACGAGTCTCGCTCGCTACAAATATATTGTTGGTGGACGTGCGGAGCCGGTCGGGTGGCCGTGTGTGTAAAGAGAATGGAACAAGGTGACACGCACATGAATCTTCTTGGCACGTGAGCGTTCGACAGTCGGGACGCGTTCCACCACTCGGCCGCCGTAATAATACAGATTTACAACGCGCCGACACTCGATTAGCGTCCGTTGCTGGCTGATTGGCCGGCCCGTGACCACCGACCCGTGGACAGCTGGGGACTGATTCAGATGTTAGTGCTGTTATGATGTGGACACTGCACAGATTCACACGCGCTTCGTCCTTCAAAGTACAATGGCAGTTTGCTGTTGATATTCAGTCTTTGCGGATCTGTGTGATTCTGCTACATTTTCACCACAATGAAATTCCTCTCACATAGCTGAAGATACAACCGTATTGCTTCGCGCTAAATTTGCAAAGGGAAAATGATGAAAAGGTAATCGGTGTAACCTTAACATCTTATTTAAAATGATAGGCAATCAATAGTGATACGCATCTTTGTAAATGTTTACAAAAGCTAACAAACAAACACTGGCTATAAATTCGTTGCGTCAGTTTTGATTTTGCTTCCAGTTGGATTTGTTTACAACTTTTTTTATAAACAAAAACGTTGATGAAATAAAAACGTTTAAATCCGCGTTTTGCGTGCAAATATACAAAACAACGATGAAACTTTTTACATGCATACACACACACCTACTGCCTTGAAAGGTGAATAAAGTTGTGTAGATTTATTAACATCTTTATTCACGAATATATGGTAGAAAGAATACAATACAATGTCAATACACTATCATCACGTGAAATCATTTAATATAGGCAGGTTATATATTCTTTTCTAGTTGAAAATAAAAATTGTGCTAAAGTTATTCAAGTTGGTCAAGATATTTGATAGTTTTTAAAATTTTAATTTTAAGAAGTAAACGGGCATTTTTATTTATCAGAATTTAAGTCTAAGTATTGCTTTGCGGTTTGACGTGAAACTTCAAGAACTGCTGCACCGTGTGGCAGTATGCAGGTGGCTTGTTTTTTTTGCATTTAACATTACATTTAATTAACTGTTGACTTACGTTATTGTCTGGTTGATTTTCATTTATTTGTTGCGATTAGCGTAAAAATCTCCACCCATCTCGAGCTGTTTCTGCGCTACGCGGCTTTGCCGCCAAGTTTTTTTTAAATGTTTTATTTATTTACGTTTATATTTAGCTATCTCTGTTTGTCCCTTTCGTCTATCTGTCTATCGCTGTCTTATGGGTTCCGGAAAATAAGCATTGATTGATTGATTGATTGACATTTATTCGCACAATCGTCACAGTGTTAGAGAACTGTTAGTCCCGGTAGTGATCGCGTAAATCGGCCAGTGGTGGCAGCGGCCAGACCGGCGGCCCGTTTGAACAGCAAACTCGATACGCTGTCGAGCAGTGGCGGCGCGCATTCGTCCAATGTCGGCGGATTGCTTTTCCGTATCATTGGCGCCAGCCGTCAACTAGCGACACTGATAAATTTCATCCTATTGCACGCTTGCCTGCCGCCGCGAGGCCGCGTGCGAGAGACTGACTGACTGACTGAGTGACCGCCGCCGCCGGCGCCCGTAGTTCATCGATACGCGCGACATTGACGCTGTACTCCGCTAATAGTTTGCTAAAACTTACCGCGGTCGCGAACAAGACAGATGACGCAGCTACTTCAGTGTTCAGTATGAATACCGGATGATTCTATGAACGTACGAGTTGCGCGAAACGAATAACTGTTGTTTGCCTCGAACAAGAGTTTACAATGCGCGCTTGAATTTCGTACACGAATGCGTTTACAGAAAGCGCTACAAAATAGCATTGGCTTCGGTTGTGTGTGGCCGATATTTCGTTAATCTGAAATTACACACTACTCTAATGCTCTTCTGCATGATTCGATTCACAGTAGGTCTAATTTTTACAATGCACGTGTAAATTTTCACTGCAGCTTGAACAAAATTGTAAACCCTTCACTTTTTAATTTGTATTGATTTTTTAACGTTTACTTTGTGTCACTGTTGTGTGTGTATCTATGTTATCTATGGATATGCATAGTATCATGAAATAGATAAACAAACAAAACGTAATTAATTAGGGATAACGATGATGATGATGCGGATGCGTTGATAGGTTTGCCGGTTGCCGTGGTTACTGGTCTGCTGGTTGGCGTGCTACTCGGAGTCGCTATGTTGGCCATTGTCATAGCGTGTCTCAAACGGTCTGTGTCGACGAACGGTTGCATTTTTTTGTTGAATGCAGTAGATAATGCCATACTGTCGATATAACTACATTACATTTTTTAACGTGGGCTAAGTAAAATTAACTTCAAGGACCACGATAACTGTTACATAAGAGTACAGGTTAACTGTTATTTCAACATTTCGAGCTTGCGAAAAATGTCAAAAATTTCAATATCCAATTGCGCTGCATCCGAATGCCGAACTGTATACATTCAGCACGGCTGTGATGAGCAGCTTTCGGGAATCCATCCAGTGGCACAGAAGATAGAAATGACCGATGTGTATGAAAGTTGGTCATGTATGGCTTGCATATGCATAAATGCTTGCGTAAATGAGAAAATATAGAAAAATACAGTAGTTCTAAATATTATCTATTTCTGATTTGCCTGCGCCGCTTGCCAGTGGCATCGTGTATGTTCCACTGCTGCCTACATATCAATCAGACGTTGCCTCCGATCATTCACACCCTGCACTTTTGTCTGGTAGACTTAAAGTTATGTCCCGGTTTTGCAGTTAGGTGGATTGAAGTCAGGGCTGTTTGGGGCCACAAATCTGGAAATTCGTAGGGGTGACCGCGATCTTCTAGATTATTGCAATTTCGGAGTGGAGGCAGCGAAGGATACGCAGAATGTTAGGGTAGACACAGCTTGCGGAAAAGATCACAACCAGAAATATCTATCAGAAATGAGACTGCGACATCACAACGTATATAGCCGAATCGCTTCAGACACCCGAAGAAGCCAAAAAATCCTGTTTATAAGCTCAGAACAGACAAGCGGCGACCGATCTTAATTAACGTGCAAATTAGATTAATTTTTGAACATTAAGGTTTCGCAAGGTAATGTAGCGAGGCCTTTAAGGTGCGGTGAGATCTTTAATAACCTTTTCATTACACAATGACTGCTGTGTCTGACGGTGAAAGCATTTTGAAAATCGGTCAACATTTGGCGAAGTTATGGGCAAGAGTAGAGTGTCCTTTTTGACTCACGCGATACAAAAATTTACACTCGTAAAGGGAACGTGATCACCGGACCCACCTAGGGCAGCTGCAATACAGTCAGTTTCCACCGTGATATTTTCTATGAAATTATTAAATTGACGTGCACGTCGGGTTTGTCTGTTGTACAGACGTAAAATTCCGACTCTGAGATGTTCGAGCGACTTCCCGAACGGGACCCCGATGTTGTCGATGTCGGCCAGCAGTGCGTACGGGTCCGCATCGGACAAGTCTGCCGCGTGTCGGCGTGCCGGGCATCTGCACGCTGCCGCCGGTGGTCTCGGTCCAGCTGGCGGCGGCGGCCTGGTAACGTGTCCCGAGTACGGCTACACTCACATCTGCGGAGGCCCGGCAGCACCCGGTCCGCCGGCGCTGCTCCAGCGGTCCTGCAACCACCTTCATCGGCGCCGGTCCGTCTCGTCGCTGGACGCTCTGGACACGGACAATGAGCCTCCAGCCCGGCCTGGCGCCGCCGGCGGCGGTGGACTGTACGAGCGGCCCGGGGTGACGGTCGAGTGCCGCGTGGACTGCCGGCACGTCGACCGGACCGCGGCGACCGGCTGCAGCGGCGCCGTCGTCCAGCCGTCGGCGGCCGCGCTCCTTCCGCCGCCGCCGCCTCCTCTCACCGCCTACTGCCGCGACCTGGACCTCGTCTCCACGGCCAACGACAGCGTCGACGACTCTCCGGCGTTCAACTGGCCCAGCGTAACCGCCTGATGGCCGGCCAAGTAGTTTCGATTTCAGTCTCGGCTGGGAATTTCCCAAAACTAGCGGTGGAATAACGGACATAACCACGCGCGTACCGCGTCGCATCCCGGATCGTTGTGGGTCGGCTGGACGTAGGATTTACTTGTTCACTATAAGCCACGCCATTTGCCGATAAATTTTTAAAAACAATCGAATCAGATTAAAGAATCTTGCAAATTGCGCTCTGCGATCGACAAACGTTGCGCCCAGACGGCATGCTTGTTTGCCTGGTGTCGAGTCACTTCGTCAAATATGTCTAGTTAATTGAACTCGTTAACGATAGGAACCTAACCCTAACCAAAAACCCGTAATGTTTACGACATCCTCAATAAATTGGTGATGTTACGTAGACGTAGACGTTGTGGAATTACGAGCGCAGGCAGATGCCTCTATGCCCGCATCTAACAATAACGTTAATTACATAATATACTCTAATTTCTAATTATTATGTAAACTGCGACTTCCGGTTCCGTGAAGTTCTGCTTGGAAATCATAAATCATATCTTGATGTTGCCAAAATTAAACGTCAGAATCGAAGTGGTCAAATTCCTTACGGTGTTCAACCTGTACTATGCAACCACAACAGGAAGCGCAGCTATGCAGTATGCTGTGGCATAATCAGATTTCCTCGAAGTCATCTTAGAAGGCAGGTCAACTCAACCCAATCGCATCCAACATCACTCAAAGACGTCGTAACCGTCAAACGACTTCTGGTCCCGAGATGACTACGACCCGCCAGATGTAATTATGCAAATGCGATATGTCGGGTGTCTACGATTACATGTGTTATTGCTTCTGACGCTACGGACTTTGTCGATGCGTGCCAGTCTGCGGTTATTGTTCTTCATCAAACATGTTGAAGACGCAAGCTCGTTTTAAACTCAAGTAACTAGAATTGCAGTGCTTATTACCCTACTCGTGTTTATCAGCAGCAGTTGCTATGGTAACCTTTGCGAGATTAGTACACTCGGCCCAGTGTTCTGCTTCACAGTAGTGCAGGCTGTTTTTAACGAACTCGTTTTAATCAAGCCAAAATGCGTCGTTATCGATATTCTGTCGAAAACGGTTGAAATTTTTAAAATGCCGAGGAGCTGGACGGTTAATGAAGGCAATAATAATCGCACGCAATAAAATTTGAATTAGAATAGTAAATAAAACATTGTTTTGAGTTTATCGCGGTTTGAAATTAAGTGGAAATCATGGAAGACGTCAGCAGATAACAGCAGCTTGGATATCGTAGCCGACTGTTTTAAGTTACGGCCACTGACAAGCGCACGAATACCAAATTATTCATATCCAGTTACTGTAGTTTACGGTCTGGCGTATCCTGTGCAACTGTGAAGTTCGACGTACTCCCGCAAAAAAAACTGCGGGGCGACCTTTTGTCCGTAACAGCATATCTTGCATGAACACGATATGATACGATACTATGAGCTATATTAACCTGCGCTCAAAAGCTGATAGGAAACCAACTTAGTCTACCGCACGAACCCAAAAGACGAAAAACAAGGAAACTAAAAACAAAAAAAAATAGAGCAGAAGAACGGGTTCAAATTGAGTCCACGAAAGGCAGTCCGAGGACATCAGGAGTCTGTCATGGAAAGAATTTGTGGAAAAGTTAGGCTTTGAGCCCGAAGTGAAAAAGTGATAGATGGTGCAAGCGGTGATGACAATGAACTGGTATGAGAGGAATGTATATAGAGTGTTAAGAAGAGTGATCAGGATTTGGTTGACGAAATGAATTTGTGAGTTTATTCCAGAAACTGGATGGTACATCGAAAAGAGCGGTTTGTAATTTTAATGAAGAAGGATGCAGGCGGGTGAGGACAGACGAGGAACCAGTACTGCAACAGGGCTGAACAGAGATGACATTTTGGAGGTAGCCTATGTAGGTTGAGCAGTGCTGAGAGTTTTTTTTTATGTAAGAGAGAGTATAGCTTGTATAGTCGATGCGTCCTTTAATTTTGATCCAGTGAAGGGATTAAAGAAAAGATGTAGGAATACCATCAATATATTTTGTAAGTCAGGCCCCTGCAGCTTGTTATGCGCGTAGAATCAAGGACATTCTAGCGGCTGAGAATTTTCCAAAAGACGAATGTACCAATTTTTGTCGCCTCTGTTTTCTGTGGGTCAGCTATAAGATAGATTCCCTTCAGTGCTTTGACACTGTTGGTTGGGCGACAGGAAGGGCATCCGGCCTGTAAAATAACTGGATGTTGGTTTGTTGGTGGTGATGATTTTACTGGAGCTTTGCACGACTTAGCTCCAGTAGTCCAGTTGTCACCACCACCTCCATCATCCTTTGCTTCAATAAACACCGGCTAACCGAGGTTCACCTGGAAAATGGCCATTAAAACGGAGAGAGAGCTATCAGATAGATCTTACTTTAACTTCTATACGCTGTAGCGTTTAACGCCATTTCCTTCGAGAACAAAATGTCTCTGGTGGCACAGCCTATTATATACGTACATCACACTAATGCCAATGGAACAAGAAGCTCAGCTGATGCCGACAAACCCGCGCGACGCGTTTAGACGCCAGTCAAGGTCACCAAACATAGCACCATTCCATATGTTAGGTATAGTTTCCTCTTGTGCAATAGTTTTCCGATATTCGACTTCAAACAATGTCGTGACCTTGAAATCCGGGTCAGAGATCACTCAAGGTCATTGAACGTGGTACCATTCAATAGATTGCGTATGATTTCCTATAAGCGTTCTATAGAAACTTTGTCCCTAAGACGCCCCGCCCCGTTTTGAGATATTCGACTTCAAAAATGCCGTGACCTTGAAAACTGGGTTAGGGGTCCGTCAAGGTCATTCAAAATGTCACCATGCGAAAATGATACTATTCGATCCGGCACCCATAACTTCCTATTAACGTTTCATAGTAACCATCGGCCTATCTCGCACCGTTTCTGAGACAAACGGCGATTTCCGTCGAAAATCGCCAATTTTCCACATCCCCGTGTATATATAGCTCCCGCTGAAGGGTTCCCCTTGGAATTAGGCATCGGCGCAGGGGACGTAAAAATTAGAATGATGGTGCTACCAGATGGTCGAAAAAGTTTAAAGATAGGTTTAGCCGTTTTGATACAACACCGGCGTGTGACAGACACCCAGCTACCCATCCACCTAGCTACCCAGCCAGCCACGTTGCCGTAGCATGTACCGCGCTATGCTACGCGTCGCGCGGGTAAAAGGCGCTCAGAGGAGACGCAAACACTGCGCGCTGGCTGTATTAAGGCGGAGCCAAAAAATTTCGTCCCGCCACAGACCCCTTCCCGGGGGCGCGTGAGGGCCAAAATTTAATCAGCTGGAGATGGTCACCACCTTTACCTGCAAACCCAGTTTGGTGAGGATCGATGCACGCAATTTCGAATTATCGTGGTAAGAGACCCACAAACAAACAAACGCAAACAAACAGACACAACCCCCACACATAAACCACAGACAGGACCGATTACAATACACTGCGCCGCAGCTTCGCTAGCGCAGTGTAATTATAACGCGCTGCTTTAACTCGCATTGCGAGTCGACGACTTACGTCATTGGTAAGTAAATGAGTCATGAAAATAATGTTCGCGGAGAATACCCCCCTG
>Ga0049107_10000109_pt1 | contig 20222 bp, 14 predicted proteins | sample WorMetilPIANOSA1_FD_61187 | JGI IMG/M metagenome (GOLD analysis project Ga0049107, IMG submission 61187) | Marine gutless worms symbiont microbial communities from Max Planck institute for Marine Microbiology, Germany - Olavius ilvae PIANOSA.1 | ecosystem: Host-associated > Annelida > Digestive...
AGCACGGTGAAGGCCAGCAGCAGCGCGTCGATGGCAACGAACAGGAACGGCTGCCAGGCGCGGCCACGCGGCGAGCGCAGCAGCAGGAAGGCGGCGACCCCGTTGGCGATGAACACGCCGCACAGCCCGATCGGCCACAGAATCGCGAACACCGGGAAGGCCAACGCCAGATAGCCGACGATAGCGACCAGCGCCGCGGTGCGCACACCCAGCGCCAGGCTGAGGCCGTTGCGCTCCTCGCGCCGGAAGGCCGCGTCGAGGCGCCGGCCCAGGGTGTTGCCGTCGGAATCGGGCATCGTCGTCCAGCCTAGCGCGCGGCGGCGGCGATTGCCTGTGACATGGTGCGCGGCTTGACAAGTCCCAGAGACCGTGGCCTTTGGCGCCGCGTTTCCGCCCTCGCGAGAAGACCAGCTAGGCCGCCCATGCACCCGTTCCGGACCCACACCTGCGGCGCCCTGCGCGCCGCCGACGCCGGCACCGTCGTGCGCCTCTCCGGCTGGGTGCACCGCAAGCGCGACCACGGCAACCTGCTGTTCGTCGACCTGCGCGACCGCTTCGGGCTGACCCAGTGCGTTATCGACACCTCCAGCCCGCTGTTCGAAGGGGCCGAGGGCGCGCGGCTGGAGTCCGTGCTGACCATCACCGGCACCTGCGTCGAGCGCTCGGCCGACACGGTCAACCCGACGCTGCCGACCGGCGAGGTCGAGGTGCGCATCGAGGCGTTCGAGGTCGCGGCCCCGGCGGCGCCCCTGCCGCTGCAGGTCAATTCCGACGAGGACTATGGCGAAGACGTGCGCCTGCGCTACCGGTTCCTGGACCTGCGCCGCGAGAAGATGCAGCGCAACGTGCTGCTGCGCAGCGCGGTCATCGCCTCGATCCGCCAGCGCATGATCGACCAGGGCTTCACCGAATTCCAGACGCCGATCCTGACGGCGACTAGCCCCGAGGGCGCGCGCGACTACCTGGTGCCGTCGCGCAACCACCCCGGCAGGTTCTACGCGCTGCCGCAGGCGCCGCAGCAGTTCAAGCAGTTGTTGATGGTGGCCGGCTTCGACCGCTACTTCCAGATCGCGCCCTGCTTCCGCGACGAGGACAGCCGCGCCGACCGCAGCCCCGGCGAGTTCTACCAGCTCGATTTCGAGATGAGCTTCGTCACCCAGGAGGACGTGTTCGCGGCGTTGGAGCCGGTCCTGACCGGTGTGTTCGAGGAGTTCGGCGGCTTCAACCGCGAGGCGCCCTGGACCGTCACGCAGCCACCGTTCCCGCGCATCCCGTACCAGGAGTCGATGCTGAAATACGGCACCGACAAGCCCGACCTGCGCAACCCCATCGAGATCGCCGACGTCACCGAGGCGTTCCGCGGCACCGACTTCCGCGTCTTCGCGGCGGCCGTGGAGAAAGGCAAGGTGGTGCGCGCGATCCCCGCACCGGGCGCCGCCGCCCGGCCGCGCAGCTTCTTCGACAAGCTGAACGACTGGGCGCGCGACGAGGGTGCGCCGGGCCTGGGCTACGTCGTCTTCGCCGACGGCGCCGCCAAGGGCCCGATCGCCAAGTTCCTCAACGACGACCACCTGGGGCGGCTCCGCGAGGCCGCGCAAGTCGGCGACGGCGACGCGGTGTTTTTCGCCTGCGACACGCCGGAGCTGGCTGCCGACCTGGCCGGCAAGGCGCGGCAGAAGCTGGGCACCGACCTCGAGCTCGCGGAGACCGACATCTTCCGCTTCTGCTGGATCGTCGACTACCCGATGTACGAGGTGGATGAGCAGACCGGCGAGATCGGCTTCAGCCACAACCCGTTCTCGATGCCGCAGGGCGGGCTCGAGGCGCTCGACACCAAGCACCCCTTGGAGGTGCTGGCCCACCAGTACGACATCGTCTGCAACGGCGTGGAGCTGAGCTCGGGTGCGATCCGGAACCACCGCCCGGACATCATGGTCAAGGCGTTCGAGATCGCCGGCTACAGCCAGGCGGACCTGGAGACGCAGTTCTCCGGCATGCTGCACGCGCTGCAGTTCGGCGCGCCGCCGCACGGTGGCTCGGCCCCGGGCATCGACCGCATCGTCATGCTGTTGGCGGACGAGCCCAACATCCGCGAGGTCATCGCTTTCCCGATGAACCAGCGCGCCGAGGACCTGATGATGGGCGCGCCCGCGCCCGTCGACGAACGCCGCCTGCGCGAGCTGAGCCTGCGCCTGGCCGTGCCGCTGAAGGGCGCCGCTCAGTAACCCTCCCGCGCTGCCCGTGCCGGCTGAATTTCCTGGCCCACATTCGCCGCTGCTACCACCCCTGAGCGAGCGGCCACGCCTAAACCCTTCGTTAACGAGAATCGTTAACCATGGCTGCCAGCGACGGGCAGCGATGCGCGAGAAATGTCGCGCAAATTGAGTCAAGATTCTCTGAGCCTTGCAAGCGACTCTTGAACTTAAAGCTTCCCAGTCGTGCGTAGTGGGTTAAGATTCCGCCGATTCGTCCGAGTCGGTTTCTCGGGCGGTCCTTAGGTACTTGGGGGACCCTGGCATGAAGCTCAGATACGTTGCCGTCGCTGCACTGCCGTTTGCGCTGTCCGGCTGTGGCATTCCGCCCGCCGTCGTCATCGCGAAATACGCGATCGACGGCGTCAGCTACGTCGTCAGCGGCAAGTCGGTCGCCGACCACGCCATTTCCGTCGCCGCCGCGGAGGACTGCGCGCTGTTCCGCGTGGTGCAGGGCAGCGAGGTCTGTTTCGAGGAAGACGGCGCTACCGACGAGACCATCATGATGGCCGCCACCGGCCGCGACACCTTCGAGGGCGACGCCGCGCTGGCGGCCGACCCGATGGCGCTGCCGGCCAGCCTCGCTTCCGTCGCCGCGGCCATGGGCCCGGCGGTCACGGTCGAGCCCGGCGCCGCGTCGAGCGCGCTCGGCATCGCGCCCGTCGAGGCCGACGCGGACTGGAGTGCCGCGTGGTCCGGTGGCCTGGAGCAGGCCGCGTTCGCGCCGGCGTCGTCGAGCTGGAGCCCGCCTCCGTCGCACAGCGAGCGGCTGGTCGCCAGCGTCGATGCGGCGCTGGGCTTCGAGATGCCGCCGCCTGCCCCGGCCATCGTCGCACCGTTCGCGGCCGCGACCAGCGAGATCTTCGATGATCCCACGGCGCCCGCCGTCACGCCCCGCATCGTCACGGTGATCGGCAGCTTCCGCACCTGGCTGCGCGCCGCCCGCCATCGCGCCAGCTTCGCCGCGCTGGGCACCGAGGTCGCCCCGACCACGGTGCGCGGCGACCGCTGGTATCGCGTGGTGACGACGGCGCCGCTCGAGGACGCCGTGGCCGCTGGCGCCGCCGACGCCTGGCGCATCAACCTCTGCGCCGAACCCGGTGCCGCGGCGCTGTGCGTCGAGCCGCTGACCGTCGCCGCCCTGATCGACGGCACGCCGACGCTGCAGTTCTAGGCGGCCCCGGTCCCCGCCCGAACCGTTCCAACCCTCCCCCGGCAGCGGGGGAGGGTTTCTTCTTGGGCGCCCCGACCCTTAGGTCAGCTTGTCCGGCGGCTCGCGGCCGGCGAAGAAGGCGTCGAGGTTGTCGAGGCACTTGAAGCCCATGGCGTCGCGGGTTTCCACCGTGGCGCTGCCGATATGGGGCAGCAGGACCGCGTTCTCGATGCCGTAGTAGCGCGCGTCGATGTCGGGCTCGCCCTCATAGACGTCGAGCCCCCCCGCCGCCAGCTTGCCCGAGCCCAAGGCCGCGATCAGCGCATCGTCGTCGACGACCGCGCCGCGCGCCGCGTTGCCGACGATGGCCCCGTCCGGCAGCCGGGCGATGCGTTCCGCGTTCAGCCAGTGGTGCGTCTCCGGCGTCGCCGGACAGTTCATCGACAGGAAGTCGCAGTGCGGCAGCATGTCGTCGGGATCGGCGTGGAAGACGGCGCCCGCCTCCTGCTCCGGCGGCAGGCGGTGGCGGTTGTGGTAGTGCACCGTCATCTCGAAGCCGCGCGCCCGCTGGGCCAGGGCGCGGCCGATGCGGCCCATGCCGAAGATGCCCAGGCGCTTGCCCGTGACCTCGGTGCCCAACAGCCAGCGTGACGTCCAGCGCGGCCAGGCGCGGGCGCGCAGCACGCGCTCCGCCTCGCTGGCCCGCCGCGCCGCGGCGAGCAGCAGCAGGAAAGCGACGTCGGCGGTGGCGTCGGTCAGCACGTCGGGGGTGTTGGTGACGACCAGGCCCCGCTCGCGCGCGGCGGGCACGTCGATGTGCTCGAAACCGACGGAGAAGGTGGCGACGATGGCGATCTCCGCCGGCAGCCGCGCGATGACCTCGGGCGTCAGCTTCTCGGAACTGCAGATCACCAGCGCCTCGTGCCCGGCGGCGCGGTGCACCAGCTCGTCGGCATCGTACTGCGCGTCGTCGAGGTTCAGCGTCGCGTCGTAGTCGCGTTGGGCGCGCGCCTCGACCGCCTCCGGCAGCTGTCGCGCCACCAGGATCCGTCTTGCCATGCTTCCTCGCTCGCCTCCCCGCGTTTCTTGTGAGACGGTGGCGTTCCGTCGGGGACATATTGCCTGTCCATGGGAACACCGGCCAGACCCGGCGCGAGGGGTGCAAGAGTGCAAGAGGTGCTGCCACGCCGGCACAGGGTCGCGGTCGCCGCCGGCGTTCTGGTTCTCGGCCTTTGGGCGCCGCTGGGTGGCGCCCGGGCCGACGAGGTTGCGCTGGCGCCGCACCGCGCGGCCTACGAACTGCGGCTGACCGGCACCGAGGCCGAGAGCGACGTGACCGACGCCTATGGCGCCATGACGCTGGAGTGGACGCGCACCTGCGACGGCTGGGCGCTCAGCCAGAAGCTGCGCGTCATCATCACGCCGGAAGAGAGCCCGCGGCTCGATTCGGAGATCAGCTTCTCGAGCTTCGAGAGCGACGACGGGCTGCGCTACCGCTTCTCCTCGCGCACCCTGCGCAACGGCCGCGAGGTTGAAGCCTTTCGCGGCCGCGCCGAGTGCCCGACGGCAGGCGCGCCGGCCACGGCGCGGTACGAGCTGCCCGAGGGCGGCGAGGTCGCGCTCTCGCCCGACGTGGTCTTTCCCATGCAGCACACGCGCGAACTGCTGGCCGTGGCGCGACGCGGCGACGCCCGCTACTTCGCGCGCTTCTTCGACGGGCCGCGGCCGGAGGACAGCCCGTTCGCGGCCAACGTGCTGATCCTCGGCGACGTCCAGCCCGGCGACAGCGGCCCCGGCGCCGGCGTCTTCGAGGCCGCCGACCGGCCCTGGTGGAACGTCCGCATGGCCTTCTTCACGGCCGGCGACAGCGACGAGCCGGACTTCGAGCTCGGCGCCCGCGTCCAGGACGACGGCATCGCCCGCAGCATGAGCTTCGAATACGGCGACTTCTCGATGGCGGCGGACCTGGTTGCGCTGGAGCGCGTCGCGCCGCCGGAGTGCGGGTAGGGGGCGCTCGCACAAGAAACACCCTCCATCCTGACCGACCCCCGTCAAGGGAGTGGGTATTCTTGTTGCCTATCAGTAGGTTGGCCGCCTCCACGCACAGACGAGCCTCCCTCCCTCTCAAACGGAGAGGCTCGGGGTGGGGACGACTGGTTTCCAGAAAGGAACGTCCTTACGCCCGGTTGCGCCGCTTCGCGCCCAGCGACCGTCCCTTAACGATGGCGTCGCGCCCTAGCTTGGCGCGGACGGCGTCGATGGCGCCTTCGACGCGGCGGCGGCGGTCGCCTTCGGCGTCGACGAGGTCGGGCGGGTCGGCGTTGGCGATGTAGGCGCGCCAGGTAGCGCGCAGGGCGGCGGCGGGGTCGCGCTGCTGCTGCAGCGCCCGCTCGAAAGGCGGCTCCGCCTCGCCGTAGCGGCACAGGATTCGGTACAGGTCCGTCAGCTTGTTGAGGTTGGCGAGCATCTACGGATGGCGCTAGCCGGGCACCTCGCGGCTGAGCTGCAGCGCCTGCTCGTACAGCCGCTCGGCCTCGTCGTAGCGGCCCTGGCTTTGGTACAGCGCCGCCAGGTATTTGAGGCTCTGGAGCGTGTCCGGGTGGCGCGGGCCGAGCACCTCGCGGCGGAGCTGCAGCGCCTGCTCGTACAGCCGCTCGGCCTCGTCGTAGCGGCCCTGGCTTTGGTACAGCAACGCCAGGTTGCTGAGGCTGATGACGTGTCGGGGTGGCGCGCGCCGAGCACCTCGCGGTGGAGTTGCAGCGCCTGCTCGGATAGCGGCTCCGCCTCGTCGTAGCGGCCCTGGTTCTCGTACAGGACCGCCAGGTTGTCGAGGCTGATGAGCGTCGATGGGTGGCGCGCGCCGAGCACCTCGCGCTTGAGCTGCAGCGCCTGCTCGTACAGCGGCTCCGCCTCGCCGTAGCGGCCTTGGCTATCGTACAGGGCTGCCAGGTTGTTGAGGCTGGTGAGCGTCGAGGGGTGGCGCTCGCCGAGCACGTCGCGGCTGAGTTGCAGCACCTGCTCGTACAGCGGCTCCGCCTCGCCGTAGCGGCCCTGGCGATGGTACAGGTCCGCCAGGTGGATGAGACTGGTGAGCGTGTGAGGGTGGCGCGCGCCGAGGACCTCGCGGTGGAGCTGCAGCGCCTGCTCGGATAGCGGCTCCGCCTCGTCGTAGCGGCCCTGGCTTTCGTACAGCCCGGCCAGGTTGACAAGGCTGACGAGCGTCGATGGGTGGCGCGCGCCGAGCACCTCGCGGTGGAGCTGCAGCGCCTGCTCGTACATCGGCTCCGCCTCGTCGTAGCGGCCTTGGCTCTGGTACAGTGACGCCAGGTTGTTGAGGCTGGTGAGCGTGTCGGGGTGGCGCTCGCCGAGCACCTCGCGGCGGAGTTGCAGCGCCTGCTCGTACAGCGGCTCCGCCTCGCCGTAGCGGCCCTGGCGATGGTACAGGTCCGCCAGGTGGTTGAGACTGATGAGCGTGTCAGAGTGGCGCGCGCCGACCTCGCGCAAGGCAAGGTCGTAGGCCTCTTCCGCAATAGCGGCGCCCTCGGCGTAGCGACCCTGCCGGTAGGCCTCGACTAAGCGGCTGTTCATCAGTTCCCAGCGTTCGGCGTCGCTCTGCGTCGAGGGTTGGCGCTCGCCGAGCACCTCGCGGCTGAGCCGCAGCGCCTGCTCGACCAGCGGCTCCGCCTCGCTGAAGCGGCCCTGGAGTTCGTACAGGGTCGCCAGGTTGTTGAGCCTCTGGAGCGTGTCCGGGTGGCGCTCGCCGTACACCTCGCGTCTGAGCTGCAGCGCCTGCTCGTACAGCGGCTCTGCCTCGCCGTGGCGGTCCTGGCTTTGGTACAGTGACGCCAGGTTGTTGAGGCTCTGGAGCGTGTCCGGGTGACGCGCGCCGAGCACCTCGCGGCGGTGTTGCAGTGCCTGCTCGTACAGCGGCTCCGCCTCGTCGTAGCGGCCCTGGCTTTGGTACAGGAACGCCAGGTTGTTGAGGCTCTGGAGCGTCGAGGGGTGGCGCGCGCCGAATTCGCGCAAGGCAAAGTCATAGACCTCTTCCGCCAAAGCGGCGCCCTCGGCGTAGCGATCCTGCTGGTAGGCCTGGACAACGCGGCTGTTGAGCTGCTCCCAGCGCTCGGCCGCCTGCTGTGCTGCGACGGGCGAAGCGAGTTGCAGCGCAACGATGACCAAGAATGCAAGTCGCACGCAGCGCATGAACTCATCTCTCCGAGTTCAATTTCGCGTTGGCGTTACAGCGGGATTTTGAACCACAAGCGGCGTGCCGACGCTGTGATGAATGCTACTCACAATTCCAATATGCGTGAGTGGGTCATGTGATTTGCAGTCTTTACCTGCATTCAGATGCCGTTCCCATCGTTCAGTAGGGAGAAGCCTGGTGGCGGCGCAGAGAGCAGGCCTGCGCCATCCGCGGCTACGCCCGGCTCCGTCGCTTCGCCCCCAGCGACCGGCCCTTCCCGATGGCGTCGCGGCCCAGCTTGGCGCGGACGGCGTCGATGGCGCCTTCGACGCGGCGGCGGCGCTCGCCCTCGGGGTCGACGAGGTCGGGCGGGTCGGCGTCGGCGGCGGGGCCGAGCTGGCTGACGCCGATGCCGATCAGCCGGTAGGCGGTGCCGTCCGCCTCCTTTTCCAGGAGCGGCAGGGCCTCGCGGTACATGGTCTCGGCGAGCTGGGTCGGCGCCGCCAGGCTGTGGCTGCGGGTCAGGCTGCGGAAGTCGCTGGTCTTCAGCTTCAGGGTGATCGTGCGGCCGGCGATGTCCTTGGTCTTGAGGCGCTCGGCGACGCGCTCGCACAAGGGCCAGAGGCGGGCGCGCAGGCCGTCGAGCGCGGCGATGTCGGTGTCGAAGGTGGTCTCGCTCGAGACGCTCTTCATGGCGCCGCCGGGGTGCACGGTGCGGTCGTCGCGGCCGCGGGCCAGGCGATACAACCGGCGTCCCATGGAGCCGTAGCGCGCGATCAGGTCGCTCTCCTCGCGGGTCTGCAGCTGGGCGATCGTGGTGATGCCGTCGGTCGCCAGGCGCTTCTGCAGCGCCTTGCCGACGCCCCAGATGCGCGACACGGGGAGGTCGGCCAGGACGGCCGCCGTCTCGGCCCGGCCGATCACGGCAAAGCCGCGCGGCTTGTCGAGGTCGGACGCCAGTTTCGCGAGGAACTTGTTGTGGCTGAGGCCGACCGAGGCGGTGACGCCGACCTCGTCCTCGATGCGGCGGATCAGGCGCGCCAGCGTCGCCGCCGGGCTGGCCTCGTGCAGCCGCTCGGTGCCGGTGAGATCGAGGAACGCCTCGTCGATCGACAGCGGTTCGACGAGCGGCGTGACGGCCTGCATCATGGCGCGGATTTCGCGGCCGGCCGCGACGTACTTCGCCATGTCGGGGCGCACGACGACGGCGTCGGGGCAGGCGCGCAGCGCCTTGAACATGGGCATGGCCGAATGCACGCCCCTGGTGCGCGCGACGTAGCAGGCGGCGGAGACGACGCCGCGGCGGCCGCCGCCGACGATCACCGGCTGGTCGCGCAGCTCCGGCCGGTCGCGCTTTTCGACGCTGGCGTAGAAGGCGTCGCAGTCGATATGGGCGATGCCGAGGTCGTGCAACTCGGGATGGCTGAGCAGGCGCGGGGAGGCGCAGGCGGGACAGCGCGGCGCGGCCGGCGGCACCAGCGCCGCGCAGTCGCGGCACAGGCCGTCCGGCGCGGCGCTCACGCGGTCTCGCCCTCCGGCCACAGCCAGGCGGCGCCGCGCACGCCGCTCGAATCGCCGTGCACCGGCGGCACGATGGGCGTATCGATCCGGTCGGAAAAAGCGTATTCTTCCAACAACTTGGGGACCTCGCGGTAGAGCCGGTCGATGTTCGACATGCCGCCACCCAGGACGATCACGTCGGGGTCCAGGGTGTTGACGACGGTGGTCAGCGCGCGGGCGACGCGGTCGACATAGCGCGCGACGGTCGCCTCGGCGGCGGCGTCGCCGGCGCCGGCGCGCGCGACGATCTCCTCCGCGCGCAGCGGGTCGCCGGTGACCCGCTTGTGGTCGTTGGCCATGCCGGTGCCGGAGATCCAGGTCTCGATGCAGCCCAGCTTGCCGCAATAGCAGTCCGGGCCCGGGTGCTCGTCGGGCGTCATGAGGGGCAGGGTGACGTGGCCCCATTCGCCGCTGATGGCGTTGGCGCCGGTCAGCACTCGGCGGTTGACGACGACGCCGCCGCCGCAGCCGGTGCCGATGATGACGCCGAAGACGCACCAGGCGCCGGCCGCGGCGCCGTCGACCGCCTCCGAGACGGCAAAGCAGTTGGCGTCGTTGGCGACGCGCACCGGGCGGTCGAGGGCGTGGCTGAGATCCTTGTCGAGCGGCTGGCCGATCAGCCAGGTCGAGTTGGCGTTCTTGACGAGGCCCGTCGCTGGCGACACCGCGCCCGGGATGCCGACACCGACCGTGGCTCTCGCGCCCAGCGCGCGCTCCAGCTCGCCGACCAGGCCGACGATCGCCGCGACGGTGCCCTGGTAGTCGTGCTTGGGCGTCGCGACGCGCTTGCGCATCTGCTCGTGGCCGGCGTCGTCGAGCGCGATCGCCTCGGTCTTCGTCCCCCCCAGATCAACCCCTATACGCATGCTTTTCCCCCCTGGGCCGCTTCTCCGGCGCGCCTCGCGCTGCCGCGCGGCCTCAGGATAGCGGGCGAAACGGCCTCGGCAGCAAGAGATTCTTAACTTGGCACCCGTACCGTGGTGTAACTAGGGTTTACGTCGATTCCGGGGCCGATACCAGCTGCACGGCGCTGCCGGACACCGTCCGTGGCGGCGCGCGAGTGCGAGCATACCGGGGGCAGCGCGGCAATGTCGGGAGCAACCATGAAGACAGTGCTTATCGTGGAAGACAACGAACTCAACATGAAGCTCTTCCACGACCTGCTCGAAGCCCATGGCTACGACACCCTCCAAACCAAGGACGGCATGGAGGCGCTGAAACTCGCGCGCACCCACCGGCCGGACCTGATCCTGATGGACATCCAGCTGCCGGAAGTCTCCGGCCTGGAAGTCACCAAGTGGATCAAGGAAGACGACGACCTGCGCGAGATCCCGGTCATCGCCGTCACGGCGTTCGCGATGAAGGGCGACGAAGAGAAAATCCGCCAGGGCGGGTGCGAGGCGGATATTGCCAAGCCGATCTCCGTCGCGAGATTCCTCGAGACCGTCGAGAAATTCCTCAACTAGGGTGCGCCCTAGTGACCGCACGAGTCCTGATTGTCGACGACGTTCCGCTGAACGTTAAGCTTCTGCAGGCGAAGCTGGAGGCGGAGTACTTCGACGTCGTCACCGCTGAGAGCGGCCGGCAGGCGCTGGAGCGCGTCGCCGAGGATCAGCCGGACATCATTCTCCTGGACGTGATGATGCCGGGCATGGACGGCTTCGAGGTCTGCGAGACCCTGAAGGGCGACGCGCGGACCGCCCACCTGCCGATCGTCATCGTCACGGCGCTATCGGACACCGGCGACCGGGTGCGGGGTCTCGAGGCCGGCGCCGACGACTTCATCACCAAGCCGATCGACGACGTAGCGCTGCTGGCGCGCGTGCGCTCGCTGGTGCGCCTCAAGCTGATGACCGACGAACTGCGCCTGCGCCGCGAAACCAGCGAGCGTCTGGGCCTGGGCGAGGGCGTCGAGGCGATCACGGCCGTCGATCACTCGGGTGGCCGCGTGCTGCTGCTCGACGACGGCGACTTCACGACCGCCCGCATCCTCGAACCGCTGGAGGCGGACGGCCACACCATCGACGTCTTCGAGGACGCGGAGGCGGCGCTCGCCAAGGCGCAGCAGGGCGAGCTGGACCTCGCCATCGTGCCCTTCAGCCTGAGCGCGACCGATCCCTTGCGGCTCTGCGCCCAGCTGCGCAGCGGCGACAACAGCCGGCACCTGCCGATCCTCATCGTCATCGAGGAGATCGACAAGCAGCGCATGGCCAAGGCGCTGGAGATCGGCGTCACCGACTACCTTAGGCGGCCCATCGAGGAGAACGAACTGATCGCGCGCGTGCGCACGCAGATCCGACGCCGGCGCTATCACGACGGCTTGCGCAGCGACTACCGGCGCAATCTGGAGCTGTCGCTGGTCGACACCCTGACCGGCGTCTACAACCGCCGCTACCTCGACGCCCATCTGGCCTCGCTGGCCGCCGACCGGCGCGACGCCAACCGGTCGCTGACCGTGCTGCTGCTGGACATCGACCATTTCAAGAACGTCAACGACTGCTTCGGCCACGGCGCCGGCGACCAGGTGCTGCGCGCCGTCGCCGACCGGCTGCGCGACGGCCTGCGCAGCGTCGACTCCGTGGCCCGCCTGGGCGGCGAGGAGTTCGTCGTGCTGATGCCGGAGGCCGGCGCCGAGGTGGGCGCGCGGGTCGCCGAGCGCCTGCGCGCGGCGATCGCCGAGGAGCCGGTGCGCACCGACGCCGGCGACATCCCGGTGACGGTCAGCGTCGGGCTCGCCGAATGGGCGCCGCAGGACGCCGGCGACAGCGTCATCGCGCGGGCCGACGAGGCGATGTACGACGCCAAGCAAGGCGGCCGGAACCGCATCGTGATCGCCCCCGACGCCGACCCCGGCGCCGCCGGCTACGGCACCGCGGACTAGAACCGGCTAGAACGCATAAGGGCCGCGAGAGCGGCCCTTGCGGTATCCGGGCTGGCGCCGGGCGCTACTTGATCTTGGATTCCTTGTAGGTCACGTGCTTGCGCGCGACCGGGTCGAACTTGCGCAGCTCCAGCTTTTCCGGCTTGGTGCGCGGGTTCTTCTTGGTCACGTAGTAGTGGCCCGTGTCCGCCGTGCTGACGAGCTTGATGAGGATGGTGCTGGGCTTGGCCATGGCCGGTCGACCCGTGTGAGCGGTTCAGGAGAGCGAAAGCGCGCGCACCATACGGCCCGCGCCGGCACTGTCAAGGGGGCCGGCCGGCGGCCGGTTGCGGCCTATCGCTCCGCCAGGCTGGTGTCGGCGATGCGCAGGGCCTGGGCGTAGAGCACGTCGTCCTGGATCAGCGTCGTGGCCAGCTGGACGTCGCCGTCCGGCGCGCGGTTGTCGGCCGGGCAGGTGTTGCGCAGGCGCTCCTGCGTCACCGGGTCGCCGTCGCTCTCCAGGCGCCACTCGCCCAGCGCGCGCACGGTCTCGTTGTCGCCGAGGCGCAACTCGTCCAGCAGCACCTCGGGGTCGCCGTCGCCGTTCTCGCCGTGGGTGCAGAGCGACGGCAGCACGCCCAGGCCGTGCAGCCGGTAGCCCGAGGGGGCGTGCAGGCGCGACCAGGTCAGCGTCAGCTCACCGTCGTTGGGCAGGCGCAGCACGGTCTGCACGGTGCCCTTGCCGTAGGAGTTGGTGCCGATCAAGACGGCACGGCCGCTGTCCTGCAGCGCCGCGGCGACGACTTCGGAGGCCGAGGCCGAGCTGCCGTTGACCAGCACCACCAGCGGCACGCCGTCACTGAGGTCGGCGCCGGAAGCGGCGAAGCGTTGCATGCTGTGCGGGTGGCGGCCGCGCGTCGCGACGATCTCGCCGTCGTCCAGGAACACGTCGGCGACCTCGACCGCCTGGTCCAGGAGGCCGCCCGGATTGCTGCGCAGGTCGAGCACGACGCCGCGCAGCGCGCCCTCGTGCTCGCGGTTCAGCCGGACGACGGCGCGGGCGACCGCGTGGCCGGTGTTCTGATTGAAGCTGGCGATCTTGACGATGGCGACGCCATCGCGCCACTCGGAGACCACGGTCGGCAGCACGATGCGCTGGCGCCGCAGCGTCACCTCGAAACTGGTGTCGTCCAGGGGCCGGTAGATCTGCAGCCGCACGCTGGAGCCGACGGGGCCGCGCAGGTTGTCGATCAGCTGGCGTTGGGTCCAGTCGGTGAGGGCGGTGCCGTCGACGCCCTGGATCTGGTCGTTTGCCTCAAGTCCCGCCTGGGCGGCCGGCGCGTTCGGCACCACGTCCAGCACCTCTGCGGCGCCTTCCTGCATGCGTACCGTCATGCCGATGCCGCCATAGCCCTCGCGCACGGCGCGGGAGTCGGAGGCCTCGGTGGCGCTGGAATAGCGCGAGAAACTGTCGAGCGGCGCCATCGCGCCGTCGAACACGGCCTCGAAGAGCTGTTCGGAGGGGATCTCGGCCACCTTTGGCGAGGCCTCGCGCGCCGCCTCGATAACGGCGACGGAGGCGCGGGCCCAGGCGCGCGGCTCCTGATTGCGTGGCATCGGCACGGCGGCGACCGCGGTGCCGGTGCGCGTCAGCACGATGTCGTCGCCGACGGCGCGGACGGACAGGTCCTTGTCGATGCCATTGAGGCCGGCGAGGGCCGCCAGGGCTAGGTCGCGCATCTCGACCTGCTCGATATAGCGGTTCTCGATGTGGCGGTAGCCGGCCGAGAGCACGTCGTTGGCGTAGCCGACGCTGTAGGGCTGGGCCTGCGCCAGGTCGAAACGGACGCAGGCCGTCAGCACCAGGGCGATCGCCGGGGCCGGCGCGCGCACGTACCAGCCCCGCCCAAGGAGGCCACGGGGGGTGCCGCGGGGGGCGACGTACCTGTCGAAGTGAGCGCTGTGCGTCACGAGCCCATCCATCGGGGCGAGGTATAGCCGGTTCGTCTTAACACTGCCTTAACCTGTGCCGGCAGCCCGCCAGCATAGCGCGATTTTCCTAACGATTGCGGCGCTTTCTTGACGATGTGGGGCGGCCCCGGTGGCCCCGCAAGGGGCGCCCGCGGCCGCCCACGGCCGGTCCGGCGTCCATCAGGTGCAGGACCATCGAGCCGGTCAGCGGGTCGGCCTCGACGAGCCGCGCCTCGACGGGCTCGCCCAGGCGGTATTCGGCCCCGGTGGCGTCGCCGACCAGCGCGTGGCGGGCCTCGTCGTGGCGGTAGAAGTCGTTGCCCAGGGTCGAGACCGGCACCAGGCCGTCGGCGCCGGTCTCGGCCAGCCGCACGAACAGGCCGAAGCACGTCACCCCGGTGATCGTGCCGTCGAACACGGCGCCGACATGGGACGCCATGAACGAGGCGACGTAGCGGTCCAGCGCGTCGCGCTCGGCCGCCGCGGCGCGGCGCTCGGTGGTCGAGAGGTGCTCGCCGGCCTCGACGAAGCGTTCCTCGGCCGCGGGTTCCAGCGCGCCGTCGCGGGGTCCCGCGCCGCGCCCCAGCGTGGCGATCAGGGCACGGTGCACCAACAGGTCCGCGTAGCGCCGGATCGGCGAGGTGAAATGCGCGTAGCGCCTCAGGCCCAGGCCGAAATGTCCAATGTTGTCAGGGCTGTAGGCGGCCTGCATCTGGGCGCGCAGGACCAGCTCGCTGATCATGCGCTCGGCCGGGCCGTCCTTGACCCGCTCGATGACGCGGTTGAACAGCGCCGGGCGCAACACCTGGCCGCGGGCGAACGGCACGTCGAACTCGCGCAGCACCTCGGCCAGCGCCTCGACGCGCTCGCGCTCGGGCTCGTCGTGGATGCGGTACATGCAGGGCCGCCGATGGCGCTCCAGGGTCTCCGCCGCGGCGACGTTGGCGGCGATCATGAACTCCTCGATCAGCTTGTGGCTGTCCAGGCGCTCGCGCTGGCCGACGGCGGCGACGCTGCCGTCCGGCGCGAACGCGACCGTGCGCTCGGGCAGGTCGAGTTCCAGCGCCCCGCGGGCCGCGCGCGCCGCCGCCAGCGCCGCGTAGGCGCCATAGAGCGGCGCGATTGCCTGTTCCATCAGAGGCTTAGTCGCCGCGTCGGGCTGGCCATCGCGCGCCGCCTGGACCTGGGTGTAGGTCAGCCGCGCGGCGGAGCGCATGAGGCCGCGGCTGAAGCGGTGGCGGCGCAGGGCCCCGTCGGCACCGATCCACAGTTCCGCCGCCAGGCAGGCGCGGTCCTCGGCGGGCCTGAGCGAGCAGAGGTCGTTCGACAGCGCCTCCGGCAGCATCGGCACGACCCGGTCGGGGAAGTACACGGAGTTGCCGCGGCGGTAGGCCTCGCGGTCGAGCGCATCGCCCGGCCGTACGTACCAGGCGACGTCGGCGATGGCGACGACCACGCGCCAGCCGTGCGGCGCCGGCTCGGCGAACACCGCGTCGTCGAAGTCGCGGGCGTCGGCGCCGTCGATGGTGACCAGCGGCAGGTCGCGCAGGTCGACGCGTGCCTTGACGGCGGCCGGTCCGGCCCGCGCCGCCTGCTCGAGCGCGGCGTCGGGGAAGACGGTCGGGATGCCGGCGGCATGGATGGCGATCAGGCTGGCCGCGCGTGGCGAATCGGTGTCGCCCAGGCGCTCGCCGACCCGCGCCCGCGCCTGACCGCGCCGGCTGCCCGGCAGCACCTCGGCGAACACCAGCTCGCCGTCCGCGGCGTCGTTCAGGTCCTCCGGCGCGACCTCGAACTCCGTACGCGTACGGCGGTCCGTTGGAACGAGGCGAGCGCCGTCGTGGGTGGAGCGCACGATACCCAGTAGCTCCGTCGGGCGTGCTGGCAGGCGTTTGATCGGGCGCGCCTCGTAGCTGCCATCGGGGGCGCGGCTGAGGCGCGCCAAGATCCGATCCCCGGCGCCCGGCGGCGACCGTCCGGGGCGCCGCTCGGGTGCGAGATAGATCGGCGGCGGCGGCGTCGCGCGCCGCCACTGGGCCGGCCGGGCGATGACTTCGCCGTCGGCGTCGGGCCCGACCACCTCGATCACGGCGACGGGGGGCAGGCCGCCCGGCTCGTGCAGGCGCCGGCCGGCGCCGCGTTCCAGGAGGCCCTCGTCCTGCAGTTCCTTCAGGAGGCCGCGCAGGGCCGTGCGCGCCGCACCCTTGACGCCGAAATGGCGGGCGATGTCGCGCTTGCCGACCGGCTGCGGCTGGGCGGCGATGAACTCGAGGATCTGGTCGCGATCGGGAAGAGGCGGCTGATCCGGTCCGGGTCGGCGGCGCGGCACGCCCGGCTCAGTCGGACCCGGCGGCGGCCGCCGCGGCCGGTTTATTGGCCGGTTTCTTCTTCGTTGCGGCCTTCTTCTTTGCCGCGGGCTTCTTGGCTGGCGTCTTCTTGGCCCTGGTGGGTTTGCGCTTGGCCGTGCCCTTGTCGCCCTTGGCCTTGCGCGTGGCGATCAACTCCAGCGCCTGCTCCAGCGTCACCGACTGCGGGTCGACGTCCTTCGGCAGCGTCGCGTTCGTACGGGCGTGCTTGACGTACGGCCCGTAGCGGCCCTCGAAGACCGCCACCGGCTTGTCATCGTCGGGGTGGTTGCCCAGCTCGCGCAACGCCTTGGCGCCGCCGCCGCGCTTGGGCTTCTCGGCGATCAGCGCCACGGCGCGGTTGAGCCCGACGGTCAGCACTTCGCCCGGATCGGGCAAAGAGACATACGTACGGCCGTGGCGTACGTACGGTCCGTAGCGGCCGATGCCGGCCTGGATCATCTCGCCGTCTTCCGGGTGCGGGCCGACGTCGCGCGGCAGCGCTAACAGCTTCAGCGCCGTATCGATGTCGATCGCGTCCGGCTCCAGGCCCTTTGGCAGGCTGACGCGCTTGGGCTTTTCCTCGCCGTTGCCCTCGCCGAGCTGGACGTAGAGCCCGAACGGGCCTTTGCGCAGGGTCACCGCCTGGCCGTCCGGCGCCTGGCCCAGCTCGCGCGGGCCGGCGGCGATGTCCGCCGCGGCGCCGTCGTCGTCGCCGACGATCAGCGGCCAGGTGTAGCGGCAGTCGGGGTAGTTGGAGCAGCCGATGAAGGCGCCGTGGCGGCCGACCTTGAGGCCGATGCGGCCGTCGGCGCAGGCCGGGCAGGCGCGCACGTCGCGGCCGTCCTCGGCCGGCGGAAAGAAGTGCGGTCCCAGCTCTTCGTCCAGCGTGTCGATGACGGCGCGCAGGGTCAGATCCTTCGTGCCGTCGACGGCCTCGGAGAACGCCTGCCAGAAGGCGCGCAGCACGGCCTTCCAGTCGATGCGCCCGCCGGAGACGTCGTCGAGCTGCTCCTCCAGCTTGGCCGTGAAGTCGTACTCGACGTAGCGGCCGAAGAAGCTGGAGAGGAATGCCGTCACCAGGCGGCCGCGGTCTTCCGGGACGAACCGGCGCTTGTCGAGCCGCACGTAATCGCGGTCCTGCAGCACCTGCAGGATCGAGGCGTAGGTCGAGGGCCGGCCGATACCCATCTCTTCGAGCTTGCGCACCAGACTGGCCTCGCTGTAGCGCGGCGGCGGCTGGGTGAAGTGCTGCTCGGGCGTGACGGCCTTGCGCGTGACGCCCTCGCGCTCGACGAGCGGCGGCAGGCGTCTTTCGTCGTCGCCCTCTTTGGCCTGGCCGTTGGCGGGTTCGTCGCGGCCCTCACGGTAGACGCGCAGGAAGCCGTCGAAGGCGACCGTCGAGCCGGTGGCGCGCAGCACCACCTGGCCGTCGGGCGCGGCGATGTCGGCGGCGACCTGGTCGAGCTCGGCGCTGGCCATCTCCGCCGCCACGGTGCGCTGCCAGATCAGCTCGTAGAGCCGGGCGCCGTCGCGGTCCAGGTGCCCGGCGACCTGGCTCGGGCGGCGGAAGAAGTCGGTCGGGCGCACCGCTTCGTGCGCCTCCTGGGCTTTCTTCGCCTTGGTTTTGTAGATGCGCGGGGAGGCGGGGACGTAAGGGTCGCCGAAGTCCTTGGCGATCAGCCGGCGCGAGGCACTGACGGCCTCGCCGCTCAGCACCACGCTGTCCGTCCGCATGTAGGTAATCAAACCGACGGTCTGGCCGCCGATGTCGATGCCCTCGTAGAGCTTCTGGGCGACGCGCATGGTCTGGGTGGCGCCGAAGCCCAGCTTGCGCGAGGCCTCCTGCTGCAGGCTGGAAGTGTTGAACGGCGGCTGGGGGTTGCGCTTGACGCGCTTCTTCTCGACCAAAGCGACGGCGAACTCCCGCGCCTCGATGGCGGCGACGGCGGCGCTCGCCATCGCTTCGTCCTTCAGCGCCATGCGGTCCAGCTTGGCGCCGTCCAGGTGGGTGAGGCGCGCGGTGAAGGGCGCGCCCTTCGCACTCTCCAGCGCCACCTCGACGGACCAGTACTCCTGCGGCTTGAAGACCTCGATCTCGGCCTCGCGCTCGCAGATCAGGCGCAGGGCGACCGACTGCACGCGGCCGGCCGAGCGCGATCCCGGCAGCTTGCGCCACAAGACCGGCGACAGCGTGAAGCCGACCAGGTAGTCCAGCGCCCGGCGCGCCAAGTAGGCCTCGATCAGGTCGTCGTCGAGGTCGCGCGGGTGGCTGAAGGCCTCGCGCACCGCCGTCTCGGTGATCTCGTTGAAGACCACGCGGCGCACCGGGATGCCGGCCAGGAGGTGCCGTTCGCGCAGGATCTTCTCGATGTGCCAGGAGATCGCCTCGCCCTCGCGGTCCGGGTCGGTGGCGAGGAAGAGCGCGCTGGCGCCGTCGAGGGCGTCGGCGATCGCCTTGATCGGCTTCTCGGCCCGGTCGTCGACCTGCCAGTCCATCGCGAAGTCCTCGTCCGGCCGCACCGAGCCGTCCTTGGGCGGCAGGTCGCGGACGTGGCCGTAGCTCGCCAGCACGGTGTAGTCGCTGCCGAGGTACTTGTTGATGGTCTTCGCCTTGGCCGGCGATTCGACGATGACGACGTTCATGATCCTCCGGATCTTCCGCATTGGCGCCTTTCTGGCCGGGTCGCCCCGGCGCGGGACGGGGAGAATTGGCGCAAGCCGGGTCGGCCGTCAACCAGATGTGTGCTGGATGGATTGACAAACGGTTGAGACGGGGCGGCGTCGCGCGGCCCCGTCACAGCGCCGCGATGCGGTTCCCCGGCTGGCGCTCCAGGCGACCGGCCAGTTCCAATTCCAGCAGCACCGAGAGCACGGTCGCGGCCGCGAGGCTGGTCGCGCGCACCACGTCATCGACGGGCGTCGGCGCCGGCGACAGGGCCTCGGCAACGGCGGCGCGGGCCACGTCGAGCGCGTCATCGGACGGCTCGGCATAGGCCGCCTCCGCGTCCGCCAGCGGCGCCGGTGTCCTGGGGGTCTGGGTCATCGGCGCCACAACCTCCAGCACGTCCTGGGCGCTCTGGGTCAGCACCGCGCCCTGGCGGATCAGGTCGTTGGTGCCGTTGGCGCGGGGGTCGCGCGGGCTGCCGGGCACGGCGAAGACCTCGCGGCCCTGCTCAAGCGCCAGCCGCGCCGTGATCAGCGAGCCCGAGCGTCGCGCCGCCTCGACCACCAGCACGCCCAGCGCCAGGCCGGCGATGATGCGGTTGCGCCGCGGGAAGTGGCGCGCCGTCGGCTGGGTGCCGGGAGGCATCTCAGAGACGACGACGCCGTCGCGGGCGATGCGCTCGTGCAGTTCCCGGTGCTCCGGCGGGTAGATCACGTCCAGGCCGCCGGCGACGACCGCGATGGTGCCGCCGTCGAGGGCGCCAACATGCGCCGCGGCGTCGATGCCGCGCGCGAGGCCCGAGACGACCGCCAGGCCGGCCGCGCCCAGTTCGCGCGCCAGTTCCGTCGCCAGGCCACGGCCGTTGCCCGAGGCGTTACGCGCGCCGACGATGGCCACGGCCGGCTGGTGCAACAATTCCGAACGGCCGAGCATGGCGAGCGTCGGCGGCGCGCTGTCCGAGGCCGCCAACAACGGCGGGTAGTCGGCGTCGCCGAGCGCGATCAGGCGGGCGCCGAGGGCGTCAAGGGCGTCGATCTCGGCCTCGGCCGCGTCCCGCGGGAACGGGCGCAAGGCGGCGCGGCGGCCGCCGCGACGGCTCAGCTCCGGCAGCGCCTCCAGCGCCGACGCCGCGTCGCCGTAGCGGGCGATGAGCTGGCGGAAGGTGATCGGCCCGACGTGGTCGGTGCGCGCGAGGCGCAGCCGGTCGCGGGTCTCGTCATGGGAGAG
>Ga0049107_10000112_pt1 | contig 19800 bp, 17 predicted proteins | sample WorMetilPIANOSA1_FD_61187 | JGI IMG/M metagenome (GOLD analysis project Ga0049107, IMG submission 61187) | Marine gutless worms symbiont microbial communities from Max Planck institute for Marine Microbiology, Germany - Olavius ilvae PIANOSA.1 | ecosystem: Host-associated > Annelida > Digestive...
TGGTTAGAAAAGTGTCGAAGGTTATGGAAAAACTGCGAGCGAAAACTCAATACCAGCTTACAATTTGTTACGTTGGCTTTTCTGGCCTTGTTACTCCAAAGATCGTAAACAGGATCTTAGAGTTTCGCGACGAAGCTCGAGTTGGGCACAGGCTGAAAAATAATTCGCGCGGATTCGCGTGATTCGTAGTTTATGCTGAATGTTGTTTCCAAATTTTGTACGCAGGTGTACTCGACATCTTGCGGGTAGTATCGAGCATGGGAAAAAACCTGGTCGTAATCGGGACCCAGTGGGGGGACGAAGGCAAGGGCAAGGTCGTGGATCTGCTGACGGATCGGGCAGCGGCCGTGGTCCGCTTCCAGGGCGGGCACAACGCGGGACACACACTCGTCATCGACGGGCAACAGACCATTCTGCACCTGATCCCCTCCGGCGTCCTGCGCGAGAATGTGCAATGCATCATCGGCAACGGCGTGGTGCTGTCGCCGGGGGCCTTGCTGGAGGAGCTGCACATGCTCGAGCGGAGCGGCGTAGCGGCTCGCCGGCGGTTGCATATCAGCCCGGCCTGCCCGCTGATTTTGTCCTACCACATCGCCTTGGATCAGGCACGGGAACGCGCCCGCGGAAGCAAGGCCATCGGGACCACTGGCCGTGGTATCGGGCCGGCCTACGAGGACAAGGTATCACGGCGGGGCCTGCGCATCGGGGATCTGCTCGATGCCAAGGGCTTCGCCGAGAAGCTGCGCGAGGTCATGGACTACCACAACTTCGCCCTGGTGCATTACTTCAAGGCCGAAGCAGTCGATTATCGGGGCGTCTTGGATGAAGTCCTCACTCAGGCGGAAGCGATCGCTCCACTGATTGAGGACGTTCCAGGCCTGCTCCACGCCCTCGGTCGAGCGGGCAAAAACCTGTTGTTCGAGGGGGCTCAGGGTGCTTTGCTCGATATCGATCACGGCACCTATCCCTTCGTGACCTCATCCACCACCACCGCCGGCGGAGCGGCCAGCGGCAGCGGTATGGGTCCGCGGAACCTGGACTATGTCCTGGGTATCGTAAAGGCCTATACGACCCGGGTCGGCGCCGGTCCTTTCCCCACGGAGCTGTTCGATGCGGACGGGGCCCATCTGGGCGAGGCCGGCCGGGAATTCGGCGCCACCACCGGACGCAAGCGCCGCTGCGGTTGGCTCGACATGGTGGCCCTCAGGCGCTCACTCGACATCAATAGTGTGAGCGGTCTGTGCATCACCAAGCTCGATGTCCTCGACGGCCTGCGGACGATCAGGATCGGCACCGACTACGAGCTGGACGGCCGGCGGCTGAACACACCGCCGACCACCGCGGATGCCCTGAGCCGATGCCGGCCACGCTATTTGGAGTTGCCCGGGTGGGAGACATCGACCCTGGGCACCAGGTCCTACGATGCGCTCCCGCAGAACGCCCGCAGCTATCTGGCTAAGCTCGAGGAGCTTTCGGGACTGCCCATCGACCTCATCTCCACGGGACCGGATCGGGCGGATACCATCATCAAGCGGCATCCCTTCGATGCCTGAGTCGAAGCGGCCAGATTACCGTGGTCCCTAAGTACACCTGTTTACGAAAAACGCAGGGGTATCACCTTGCGAGACGAGGGGTTCAAGAATCGGGGAACCGGGCCGTTTCCCAGGGGCGATCCGGATCCAGCTCCCGCCACCGATTGACGATCCCGCAGAACAGCCTTGCCGTCTGCTCTACGTCGTAGATGGCCGTATGTGCCTCGCTGCTCTTCCAGCCCAGGCCCGCCACCTGAGCGGCTCGGGCCAGGACCGTTTGCCCATAGGCAAGCCCCGCCAGGGATACGGTGTCGAAGACGCTGAAGGCGTGGAACGGGCTGCGCTTGAAGTCGGTGCGCTCTACGGCGGCTTTGATGAATCCCAGATCAAAGGCGGCATTGTGCCCGACCAGGATAGCGCGATTACACCCGGATGCCTTCACCGCCTTGCGGATGGGGGTGAGGATACGGGTGAGTGCCTCCTGCTCCGGGACCGCGTCGCGGAACGGATGATCCGGGTCGATACCGTTGAAGGCCAGTGCCCGTGGATCTATCTCGGCGCCGATAAACGGCAGCACGTGACAGGACAGGGGCGGGGCGGATACGAGCAGACCATGGTCATCCATGCGAATGATACTGGCCGCTATTTCCAGCAGGGCATGACGCTGGGGGTCAAACCCCCCCGTTTCCACATCCACCACTACCGGCAGGAATCCACGAAACCGCCGTGCAATTGCGGATTTGTCATGCTCGTCCATCGTCTCGACAGCATAAGCGGCGCGTCGGTGAAAGCCAACTGGTTCAGACAGTTTCAGGATAGAAAACCTTTGCGCCTTTGCGGTTCATCAGTCGCCGGCTTCCGGTCGCCAGTCGCCGGCTTCCAGCAGCCGGCGACTGGTAGCCGGTAGCCGAAAGCGCCCGTCCTACCCTTCCCCCCCACCGCTGCCGAAGTCGCGACGGCTACTACCCCGCTCGCTTCAATACCCAAAAGGCAATCGCAAGGAACGCAAGGGGCGGAATCAGGGTCGCGATCAGGGGGTTCATTCCATACAGGAGTGCGAAATAACCGAAGGTGCGGCTGACCAGATAGAAGGCGATACCCACCACTACACCCAAGAGCATGCGCGCCCCGAAACTGCCGGTGCGCGCCGAGCCGACCAAAATGGGAATGGATACGAAGATCATGGCCGGAATCAAAAAAGGATGGATCGCCTTACCCCAGAAGACCACCTCGTAGGGCCGGGCGTCCTGGCCGTTCGCCGCCATGTACCGGGTATACCGCAGCAGCCCCCAGATCGGGAGCACATGGGGTTCGACGACGATAATCTTCAACAATCCCGGGGCCAGCAGTGAGTTCCAGTCGGCCTGGGCAAGCTGACTGGTCTTGATGCGCGCATTGTCGATCAGGCTGCGGGAGATCCCCTGGAGTACCCAGCCTCCCTTTACATATCGGGCATGTTCGGCGTGCGTTACCCGGCTCAGACGCTGCTCCTCGTCGAACTCGTAGATATGGATGTCGCGCAGCTGCGCGCCGGACAGGATCTCCTGAATATAGATGTATGCACGCCCATCCCGGGCCCAGAATCCATGCTCCGACTTGAGCGTAACCTGGCCGGACTGGGCCTCGGAACGCCATTGCAGCGCCTTCTGCTCCGCAATCGGCGCGACTCCCTCGCCCACCGCCACGGCGACCAACGCCAGCAGGATCCCCCCCTTGATCGCGGCATAGACGATGTATCCGATCGACACCCCCGCTGCCCGCATGGCTACCAGCTCCGAGCGACTCGCTAGAGAGCCCAGACCCACGAGGGCGCCGATCAGGGTCGCGATCGGAAAGATCTGATAGGCATGCCGGGGCATGATCAGGGCCACGAACTGCACGGCATCCGCGAGCTCATAGCCATTCTCCCCTACCTCGTCCATCTCGTCGGCGAGGAGGAAAAACCCCATTAAGGGCAACAGCACCCCCAGGGTCACGAGCGTACCCATGATGACGGCACCGGCCAGATAGCGATCGAGGATCTTCACGGAGGCATTCGCCGCAAATCAACGCAAATAAATACAATGGGGTAAAGAACCCTTGAGGATGGTGAGCCGATTGCGAGCGATTTGCATTCATTCGCGTTCGTTTGGCGCTGGAATCTTGTAGACTTCTCGCCAGTGCCCATCTTATCACCGCACCTGCAATCCCGGCTGACAGGTCTATCCTGATCTGTCCTCAAAGCCGATGGAGTAACCATGGAATTCAAGATCAAACACGGCGATCTGGCCGGACAAAAGACCCCCTGTCTGATCCTCGGGGTGTTCGAGAAACACAAGCTTTCCGCACCCGCCGAGGCCATCGACAAGGCCAGCGGCGGCCAGCTGAGCGACATCCTGCGCAAAGGCGACATGGACGGCGAGACCGGTCGTACCCTGATGCTCTACGGCATACCCGGCGTCAGCTGCGAGCGGGTCCTCCTGGTCGGCTGCGGCAAACGCAAGGAATTCAACCGCCGCAACTACCGCAAGGCCCTGGCAGCCGCGGTGACTCTGCTCAAGGATACCCGCATCACCGCGGCCCTATGCACCCTGCCGGAGGTCATCCCCGAAGGCATGACCCACTATCACACGGTACGCGACGCCGTGACCACCTGCGCCGACAGCGTCTACCACTATGACCGGACCAAGCAGGAGAAAAAGCCCCCGCGCTTTCCACTCAAGCGTTTCGAGCTCCGGGTAGCGGAGAAACAGGATACCCAGGTCGCCCAACAGGCGGTCCGCCACGGCGACGCCATCGCCCGGGGGGTCGCCTTGGCGAAGGACCTGGGCAATCTGCCGGGTAACATCTGCACGCCGGCCTACCTGGCGGATAAGGCCATCGATTTGGGCAAGGACTACTCCGATCTGCGGGTAGAGGTCCTCGAAGAGAAAGACCTGGAAGCGCTCGGCATGGGCGCCCTGCTCTCGGTCTCCCGCGGCAGCCGCCAGCCCGCCAAGCTCATCCTGATGGAATATCGGGGTGGCGCGAAAGACGCCAAGCCGGTGGTCCTGGTCGGCAAGGGCCTCACCTTCGACGCCGGCGGGATCTCGATCAAGCCCGCGTCCGACATGGACGAGATGAAGTTCGATATGTGCGGCGCGGCGAGCGTCTTCGGGGCCATGCTCGGGGCCCTGGAGCTGGCGCTCCCCCTCAACCTGGTCGGGGTCGTCCCGGCCTCCGAGAACCTGCCGGACGGTGATGCCAACAAGCCGGGGGACATCGTCACCAGCCTGTCGGGCCAGACCATCGAGATCCTCAACACGGACGCGGAGGGCCGGCTCATCCTGTGCGACGCCCTGACCTACTGCGAGCGTTTCGATCCCGCTGTCGTGATCGACATGGCGACCCTCACCGGTGCCTGTGCCGTCGCCCTCGGCAAGCATCCGAGCGGTCTATTTACAGAGAACGAGCAGCTAGCAGCGGAAATCCTCGCCGCCGGTGAAGCCGCCGGCGATCGCACCTGGCGCCTGCCCCTGTGGGACGACTACCAGGAGGAACTCGACAGTAATTTCGCCGATATGGCCAACATCGGCAACAGCCGCTGGGGCGGCGCCATCACCGCTGCCTGCTTCCTCTCGCGCTACACCAAGCAGTACCCCTGGGCACACCTGGACATCGCCGGCATCGCCTGGCGCAGTGGCAAGAAGAAGGGTGCCACCGGACGGCCGGTATCCCTGCTGACCGAGTTCATTCTCAAGCGCAGCGGCCAACTCAAATGACCCGCATCGATTTCTACTCCCTCAAGGAACCGACTCGCGGCGACCGCTTCCTCCTGGCCTGCCGCCTGGTGGAGCGCATCTATGGGACCGGACAACGTACCTTCATCCAAGTCCCGGACCGCGAACTGGCACGCCACCTCGACCGCTTGCTCTGGACCTTCCGGCAACAAAGCTTTCTCCCCCATGGGCTGGCGAACGACAGCGACCGCGAGCTCACACCGATCCTGATCGGCTACGGCGACGATCCGGGGGAAGAGAACCAGGTACTGATCAACCTCTCCCTGGAGGTGCCTCCCTGCCTCGAGCGCTTCGAGCGCCTGTGCGAGCTGATCGACCAGGACTCGAACGTGCGCGCAGCCGGTAGGAAACGCTATGTGTATTACCGTGATCAGGGCTATCCCCTGCACCATCATGAAATCCAGCTGTAGCCCAGGGGACAGGGGGCAGTTGTCAGGGGGCAGTCGGCAGGGAAAGCCGGGGGCATCCCTGAATCCAGCCTATGGGCTACCGCGATCACGGTTATCCCCTGCACCATCATGAGATCCAGCTGTAGCCCAGGGGGCAGTTGTCAGGGGACAGTCGGCAGGGAAAGCCGGGGGCATCTCTGAATCCAGCCTACGGGCTACCGCGATCACGGTTATCCCCTGCACCATCATGAGATCCAGCTGTAGCCTAGTACATAGTTTCAGCCTGTTTTACATTTCAAAGGGGCAGTAAGATGCGGAGACCCAATGTGCCTACGGTTCTCTGATAACTGATAACTGATAACTGATAACTGATAACTGACAACTATTTAACATAGAGTGTAGGTTGCGTTAAGACGCTGGCACTGGCCTGGCCATAGATCACGGGTCTTGGTGCGTCGAACGCAACACGTCAAACTTGTCCCGACGTAGAAGGGATCTTTTCCCTCCCGACAACGCCAAATCATTCAGGATTTACGCCTTGCGCTCGCGCAGGGCGTCGACGAGGACTTCTTTGTTCTGATAACGCACGTCCTTGCCTTTGGCAATGAAGATCACCTGCTCGGCGATGTTGCCGGCGTGGTCCCCAATGCTGGCAAGGGCACGCAGGACGAAGACGACGTCCAACACCTGGCCGACCAGTTGGGTGTCTTCGAACACGAAGGTCATGGCATGGCGTATCGCCGCGTCGAAGCCGTCATCCAGCTCGGAACCGTCTTCCAGCATCTCGTGTGAGTCTGCCGTTTCTCTATCGGACTGGGGTCCGACCAGGTCACCCAACTGGGAGCCATCCTCGAATACATCGAGGGCCAGATCCACATCGACCTTGGCGAGGGCATCGAGACTGTGTTCCAGCAAGCGACGGGTAACCTGGTCGAGGCTATGGATGTGATGGAGTATTTTCTTCGACGCCGGTCGCCGGTTCGTCCGTCCCATGAGTCGGATAGCGCACCAGGCGATCTGCGCGGCCTTGTCCCCCGCCCGCTCCAGATCACCGGCGACCTTGGACAGGGCGAGGATAAACCGCAGGTCGATGGCGGTTGGCTGGCGCTTGGCGATGAGGTCGAAGATGGCCTCGTCGATGTCGAGCTCGCGAGCATCGATCCTGCGCTCGTTATCGACGACCTCACGGGCCAGGCCGATGTCCCCCTCGCCCAGGGCGCTGACGGCCTTACGTACCTGCTCCAGCACCTGCGCCCCCATTTCCAGCACCAGCCTACGGGCGTTGCCGAGCTCCTTGTCGTATTTGCGGACCGTGTGGCCCCTGGTAACTTCGGTCATGCTGCACTCCATTCGGAACCGGGAAAAATGCTCAACCGTGTATCAGGTGTAAAATACGGTAGAGGTTCACCCTACCTGCTTCTCTGCCATACAGTCGCCGAAGGCCTCCTCCTCCGTCGCGGACACCCAATCGAAGCCGGCCTGGGTTGCGGTCGCCTCCAGCGCCTGCAGCAGCTGGCGTTGGAAAGCGGCCGTCGCCGAGAAGATACCGACAAAGGCGCCATCATGTCCCGGATACATCACGGCGAGAAGAGAGGTCCGGTCGGCCAGGTCCGCGGCCTGCTCGACCCAGTTGTCCCTGAAACTCCAGCAACTCCTCAATGTACGCCGGTCGATCGCGGGAGGTGGGCCGCCGGACGCGGACAGGAAGGCGAGCTGGGCCCTGCCCCCACCAGCAATAACCCGGACTATCGAACAGCTCCATTGCCGTCTCCAGAGACTCGGTCGTGACCAGATCACGGGGATGCGTCCCCTCGAAGTGTCGCCAGAAGCTCATCTTGTTTCCTAGATACCAATTACCCACTAATCTGCGCGCCAGCTTTTCCTTGCTCAGCCGCTCCAGGTCGTCCCCGAGCGATTTCATTTCGGCACTGCACAGATAGGTCACTTGCGCCAGGGAGGTCATGGCACGCACGAGCACCCTGCCGACCGCCTCCGGCATATCGTCACCGGCATCCACGGGCCAGGGTATCAGCCGCCAGCCGAGCACGAAAACACTGCCCCGATCGGTCGTGAGGTGACCCAGGCCCCAGAAATCATCGTGCGGTTCGAGGCAGACGCAGATGGTCGATCTATTCATGGAGAGCTACTGCCACTCGACCCGCCCTGCTTAGCCGAATCTACCGGTGATGTAATCCTCGGTAAGCTTGTGGCTGGGACTGGTAAAAATTTGGTCGGTCACGCCGACCTCCACCAGATCGCCGAGATGGAAGTAGGCGGTACGCTGGGACACCCGGGCCGCCTGCTGCATGGAGTGGGTCACGATGGCGATGCTGAAGTTCTCCCGCAGCTCGTCGATCAGCTCCTCGATCTTGGCCGTGGCGATGGGGTCGAGGGCCGAGCAGGGCTCGTCCATCAGGATCACCTCGGGCGAGACGGAGATGGTACGGGCGATGCACAGGCGCTGTTGCTGACCCCCGGAGAGCTCGGTTCCGGGCTGATCCAGCCGGTCCTTGACCTCGTCCCAGAGCCCTGCTCTGCGCAGACTGGCCTCCACCAGCCTGTCCAGCTCCGCCTTGTTGTTGGTGATGCCGTGGATGCGCGGCCCGTAGGCGATGTTCTCGTAGATGGATTTGGGGAAGGGATTGGGTTTCTGAAACACCATGCCGACCTGCGCCCGCAGGGGCACCACGTCCTGCTTCTTATCGTAGATCTCGACGCCGTCCAGCTTGATGGTGCCGGTGACCCGGCAGCCGGGGATCTCGTCGTTCATCCGGTTGAGGCAGCGCAGAAAGGTGGACTTGCCGCACCCGGAGGGGCCGATCATGGACACCACCTCGTGCTTGCCGATGTCCAGGCTCACATGCTTGATGGCGCGTTTTTCCCCGTAACGGACATCGACGCCCCGGCACTCCATACGGGCATCCTTGACGGCATAGTCGCCGACCGTGCCCTCGAACGCACGCCCTTGCTCCAGGTCGAAAGCGGTCATGATGCCGGTACCCTCGATAGCCACTTCAAGAGTCGTGTTCATTGCTCACACCTCGATTCAGCCCAATGCCGTTAAGTTAAGCGTTACCGGTCGGTAAACAAGAGGAAAACTACGAATCACGCGAATCCGCGCGGATTGATTCGTGCCGATTCGCGTGATTCGTAGTTTTCTCTTCATCGGATGGTATAGCCCGGAGTTTACCAACGCCGTTCGAATTTCTTGCGCAGCAAGACCGCGGTCAGGTTCATGGCGATCAGAAAAGCCAGCAATATCATGGTGGCCGCCGAGGTCCGTTCCACGAAGCCGCGTTCGGGGCTGTCCGCCCACAGGTAAACTTGGACTGGCAGCACCGTCGCCGGGTCCGTCACCCCGCCCGGGATGTCCACGATGAAGGCGACCATGCCGATCATCAACAGCGGCGCGGTCTCGCCCAGGGCCCGCGCCATGCCGATGATGGTCCCGGTCAGCATGCCGGGCATGGCCAAGGGCAGCACGTGATGGAGCCGGGTCTGCAGGGGTGAGGCGCCTATCCCTAAGGCGGCCTCGCGGATCGAGGGCGGCACGGACTTGAGGGCCGCGCGGCCGGCGATGATGATGGTAGGCAGGGTCATCAGGGTCAGCACCAGGGCGCCCACCAGGGGGGTGGAGCGCGGTACGCCGAAGAAGTTGATGAAGACGGCCAGGCCCAGCAGGCCGAACACGATGGAGGGCACGGCGGCCAGGTTGTTGATGTTGACCTCGATGAGATCGGTCCACCGATTCTTGGGCGCGAACTCTTCCAGGTACAGGGCCGCGCCCACGGCGATGGGAAAGGAGAACAGCAGGGTCAATGCCAGCGTGTACAGGGAGCCCACCAGGGCCCCGGCGATACCGGCCAGCTCGGGTTCGCGGGAGGCGCCCTGGGTGAAGAAGAGGGTATTGAATTGCTTCTCTAACCGACCGTCCGCGACCAGGGCATCTACCCAGCCCAGGGTCCGGTCCTTCACCCGCCGTTCGGACTCGGGCACCGCGCGGTCGATATGCCCCTTGGTCAGCATGTCGATGTCATCGTCGGCGAGCAGCCACATCTCCGACTCGGTGCCGATCAGTCCCGGATTGGCCATGATCATGTCCCGCAGCTGCTGCGGGGCGCCGGGGCTCAGCAACCGGTAGAGCGCCCGCTTGTCCCGGCGGCCCGAGACCTCCGGAAAGCGTGTAGTGAGCGCCGCGCGTACCAACTTTCGGTAATCGGCCTGCGCGAGGGTGTCCGGCGCGCGCGCGCCGGTGGGGTCGATGAGCGCCGAATCGAACCGGATGGGGAGCCGGATATAGGTCTGCTGGAAGGCCGTATAGCCCTTACCGACGATGTCGATGAACAGGATGGCCACGAACAGCAGGCCGAGCATCACCGCCCCCATCCCCAGGAAACGGAAACGCTTCTCCGCGGCGTAGCGCCGTTGGAGGCCGGCGTTGACGATGTCGATGGTGCGCTTGGCCGGTGCCTCTCCGCGCGCGTCGATGGCCTGCTTATTCATATTGCTCCCGATATTTGCGCACGATATGCAGGGCGATCAGGTTCAGGATCAGGGTGACGACGAAGAGCGTGAGGCCCAGCGCGAAGGCGGCCAGGGTCTTGGGGCTGTCGAATTCCTGATCCCCGGTCAACAGGGTGACGATCTGGACCGTGACCGTGGTCACCGCTTCCAAGGGGTTCCAGGTCAGATTGGCCGACATGCCGGCGGCCATGACCACGATCATGGTCTCGCCGATGGCGCGTGACACCGCCAGCAGAATGCCGCCGACGATGCCGGGCAGGGCCGCGGGAAAGATGATCTTTTTGATCGTCTCGGAGCGGGTCGCACCCAAGGCATAGGAGCCGTCGCGCATGGCCTGGGGAACGGCGTTGATCACGTCATCCGAGAGCGAGGACACGAAGGGAATGATCATGATCCCCATGACCAGGCCCGCGGCCAGGGCGCTCTCGGAGGCGACCTCGAGCCCGATGGCGGCCCCGAGATCCCGGATGAAGGGGGCCACCGTGAGCGCGGCGAAAAAGCCGTAAACTACGGTCGGGATGCCGGCCAGGATCTCCAGTACCGGCTTGGTGGTGGTCCGCACCTTGGCCGGCGCATACTCGGACAGGTAGATGGCGGCCATGAGGCCGATGGGCACCGCGACCGACATGGCGATCAGGGAGACCAGCAGGGTACCCGTGAACAGGGGCACCGCCCCGAAGGCCCCGGAGGCGCCTACCTGGTCCGCCCGCAGCGCGATCTGGGGACTCCATTCGCTACCGAAGAAGAACTCCGTCACCGCGACCTTCCGGAAGAACAGGATCGACTCGAAGATTACGGACAACAGGATGCCCAGGGTGGCCAGGATGGCAATCGAGGAGAAGACCACCAGGATCACCATCAGCGTCGACTCCACCCGGTTGCGGGCCCGCAGCTCCGGGTGGGTCCGCTTCCAGGCGAGCGCGAGTCCTCCTAAGGCCACGGCCAGGACCAGGGACCACATGGCGATATTGGCCAGGCCCTGCAGGTGCGCGTACTTGTCCGCGGCGGCCTGCAGCGCCGGCGTCACCTCGCCCGAGACGATGTTCCCGGTCGCCAGGTTCTCGATGTCGTTGAGCAGCAGGCCCTTCTGCCCCGCGGAAAGACCTGCCGTCAGCTCCGCCGGTAGCTCCGCCTCCACCAGGCCGGTCACGATGACATCCTGGAACCCGACCCAGAAGCCGAGCAGCAGCAGCGCCGGCAGACCCGCCCACAGAGCGGCGTAGAAGCCGTAGTAACCCGGCAGGGAGTGCAGGGTCTTGATCCGATCCACGCCGCCGGCGACGGACACGGCCCGCTTGAAGCCGAACCGATAGGCCAGCGCCATGACGCCGAGGAGTACGAGAAGTAGAACAGGGGATTGCATGGGACGGATGGGTTCCCGGACTTGAGTCAGATGCCCTCAACTATCGGTAACATTGAGCCGGCAGGATTTTCATGGAAGATTCGTCCGGAAATAAAAACCGGCGGCCTACTGGACCGCCGGCGGTTCTTTACAGCCTGACTCTGAACCCGAACCCCGGAGTTATTTTTCCTCAGGTTTGGTCATCGGCTCCATGGCCTGGGCGGATTTGGCCACCTTGTCGCGCTCCTTTTTAGGCAGCGGGATCAGGCCCTTGTCGGCGAGATAGCCCTCGTCTCCCCAGGCCTTCTCGCTGGTGAACTCCTTCACGTACTCCTCGATACCCGGAATGGTGCCCACGTGGGCCTTCTTGACATAGAAGTACAGGGAGCGGGAGACCGGATAGTCGCCGGAGGCGATGGACTCGAAGGTCGGTTTGACACCCTTGATCTTGGAACCCTTGATCTTGTCGGTGTTCTGATCCAGGAAGCTGAAGCCGAAGATGCCCAGCGCCGTCGGGTTGGCCTTGAGCTTCTTGACGATCAGGTTGTCGTTCTCGCCCGCTTCGACGTAACGCCCATCTTCACGCACGCCGTGGCAGATCGCCTTGTACTTCTTTTTGTCCTTCTTCTTCATGGCCTTGATGGAGTCGAACTGCTTGCAGCCGGTCTCCATAGCCAGCTCCACAAAGGCATCGCGCGTGCCCGAGGTCGGCGGTGGACCCAGGACCTCGATCTTGGCGTCCGGCAGTTTGGGGTTGACCTCCTTCCAGGTCTGGTAGGGGTTGGCGACCAGCTTATCGCCGCCTTTCGGGTCGGGCACGTCCTTGGCCAGGCCCAAGAAGATATCCTTGGGTGTCAGATCGAATTTGACGGCCTCCTTGGCGTTGGCGATGGCGATACCGTCGTAACCGATCTTGACCTCGACGATGTCCTTGACCCCCTTCTTCTTACAGGTGTCGAACTCGGAACCCTTGATGCGGCGCGAGGCGTTGGTGATGTCGGGATGCTTGACGCCGACCCCCTCGCAGAACAGCTTGAGACCGCCGCCGGAGCCGGTGGACTCGATCTTCGGGGTCTTGAACTCGGTCGTGCGGCCGAAGTTCTCGGCGACCGTGGTCGCAAAGGGAAACACGGTCGAGGAACCGACGATATTGATGGTGTCGCGGGCCACGGCCTGGGTGGCGAAAGAGGCCGCGACGGTCATAACGGCGGCGGCAATCGGTGCCTTCTTCATAAAAACCTCACACAGGGTGTACGGATGTAAGTCCGCATTGTTATAGCCTGAGGTGGGAAGTCTACGGCAACCTGGTTACCGTTTTATGAATCCATGTTGTGAATCCACAGGGGCGGCTGAGAGGCTGTCTAAAAAAGGGCCGTAGGCCAGAGTCCGGAGTAGGCTGGGTTGAGGAACGAAACCCAGCGCTTATGGGCAAGCCTGGTCTGCTGGGTCTCGTCCCTCGACCCAGCCTACCTGGTTAAAATCAATGGCTTAGTTTATAGACGGCCTCTGAGCGTGGTTTCCCCTACCTGCAACGGCTGGTATGGAGAAATCCCCTTTTCAGTCGCACCAATCGCCGGGAACCGCGGCGAGTCCCATCATGCCGGGCAGGGAGCCCGAACGGAACAAAAAAAACCGCTTGCGGCAAGCCGGCAAGCGGATTCTAAGCCACCACCAGAGAAGGAGAGCAGGTGGGTGAAAGTACCGACGGATGAGCCGCTGCGCGATACTGCCTGCCGACCGCAACTATCCATCGGTAGAACCATTAGATCGCCCGCCCGGCTCGCCGGCACTGACAAATGTCAATGCGCCGGTCAATTTCGTACCTTTGCGACAAAAAAAGAAAAGCGAGGCCGAAACCCCGCTCTTTTGCGCCCGGAAGGGAACACGCCGACGGCTTTTACGCGCCTTGCTTCTTCATCCAGGAGGCACACCAACCCTTCGCGGCGACAAGCTTGCCTGGGAAGAGTTGGCAGGGACGCCAATCATCGGTACCACCGGCCTGAAGGAACTGGCAGTTGGCGCAGGTTTGATCCTCCGGCGCCTTCGGCGCCTTTGGCTCTTTGTCTCCCTTTTTCTTATACTCGACAGTGGCGTCATGCCTGTACTCTAAGGCAAGTGCCGTAGGATCCTTCTCTTCGTCGACTTTCTCCAAGTCTTCCGCCTGTGCGGCTGCCACACCGACCAGGTTCATCAGTGGGACGGCGGCCAGGCCTCCCATCATCGCCTTGAGGGCATCACGACGGCTCTCGCTTATGGGCTTATCGGACATGGTTGTCTTCTCCGGCAATCTTGACCATAGGGAGATCTATTTTGGGGCATTACCGACAGCCTTGTCCAATGACAGATGGACCTGAAGGCGTCGATGTGCTACAGAGCGCCCGACCGGCGTGACGGTCGAGCAACCGGAGGGTAGACCCCTGCATCGGCTCCACGAGGCACCGGTGGAGGGCGCGGTGTACGGAACTGTGAGCTGCCGGCGAAGCAGGGGACGGTGCTGCCCCAGGATCTTTATGTGCCGTCTATGTACCATCCGCATTTACAGGATGCTTACATTTTTAATAAAGGTTCTTTGCGGATTCCGGACTACTGACGATCAAGGTCGTTAGCGGACGTTTTGGAGTGCGGCGGCCATCGTTTCCCGACATCTGCCGAAATCCACGGAGCCCGGAGTCACCCCAGGACCAGCCCGGGAGCACTTGCCCGCCGCCGCTTTGGATGTGGCGACACAGCGGGCAGTGTGGCGAGGGGAAAGCGCCGTCGTCGCGGCGCGTGTGGGACCCGCCGTCCAGGTTCCTGACAAAGGCCGTTGGGATCTTCCAGCGTCGGGAGTCGATTTGGCCGCGCCGCTTTGCCGGCGCACTCCAAAACAGTCCGGAATCCATAAAGAGCCTTAATAAAAACATCCTGTTAATCCTGTTAATCCTGTACTATTCGGGAAAGAGTCAGATCCTCCGTTGAACAAAATGCCGTAACCCGACACGTCAAACCTTGTCCCGACGCAGGAGGGATCTTTTCCCTCCGGACAACGCCAAATAAGCCAGGACTGCCGATGACCGGCTTCGCCATCGAATTATGGTAATCGATAAATTAAAAGAATTTCTGCGCATGGAGTCTACCAGTGGAATTCTGCTCCTGATCGCTGCCTTGCTGGCCATGGTGGTTGAAAATTCGGCGGCGAAATACCTTTATGATGCATTACTCGGCACTCCGGTCGAGGTCAAAATCGGCGATTTTGAAATTGCCAAGCCGCTGCTGCTCTGGATAAACGATGGCCTGATGGCCATTTTCTTTTTCCTTATCGGCCTTGAAGTAAAGCGAGAATTTCTGGCCGGTGAATTATCCGATCCTTCTCGCGTTGTCTTACCCATTATTGCAGCAGTGGGCGGTATGGCTATCCCCGCCGCGATCTATGCCTCGATAAATTGGGGTGATCCGGTAGCCATGAAAGGGTGGGCAATCCCTTCGGCCACGGATATCGCATTCGCATTAGGCGTACTTGCACTGCTCGGCAGCCGAATACCACAATCCCTGAAGTTGTTTCTCATGACCCTGGCCATAATCGACGACCTGGGTGCCATCATCATTATCGCGGTGTTCTATACCGCCGATCTGTCATTTTCTTCGTTGCTGCTTGCTGCAATCGCCATCGTCACCTTGTTCATCATGAATCGCAGGGGCGTATTGGGGTTGGCACCCTATATGCTCATCGGCTTGGTGTTGTGGGCGGCAGTGCTCAAATCCGGCGTACATGCAACACTCGCGGGCGTGTTGACTGCCTTCTTCGTACCCTTCAGGAGAGAGGCGGGAGAAACCCACACCCAGCTGGAAAGATTGGAGCACGACCTTCATCCGTCGGTCGCTTATGGTATCTTGCCGCTATTTGCTTTTGCGAATGCCGGTATCTCGTTTGAAGGCATTACGCTGGAATCCATGCTCCATCCGGTTCCATTCGGTATTGCAGCCGGCCTTTTTATCGGCAATCAAATCGGTGTATTCGGTTTCAGTTGGCTGGCGATAAAACTCGGAATATCGGAGATGCCTGAAGCCGTCGGTTGGGTGCAGCTCTATGGCGTCGCCTTACTCTGTGGAATCGGTTTCACGATGAGTTTGTTTGTCGGTTCGCTCGCATTCGAGCAGGGTGGCCCCGATTTCGCCGTAGATGACAGATTGGGCATTCTGTTCGGTTCGCTCGCATCCGGTGTATTCGGTTACGCTGTATTGCGCTTTTGCTCCGGCAATAATCGTCCGGCCCCTACCCCCGATTAACCGATTGCATGCCCGCAAACAGCAAAAAGCAGGGAACCTGTCCGATTAGGGGTTCGCGACGAAACTCGAGTTGGGTACTCGTCGGTCGGAAGCGAAGTGAGTGTAGGGTGGGCTTGTGCCCACCATAAGCGCCGTATTGGTGGGCACAGCCTACCCTACGAATCCTGCGAATCGGCGCGAACAAGATCCCTCCCTTCGGTTCGGGATGACAGTTTCGCGGGGATTCGCGCGATTCGTAGTTTCCTCCTTTGGCGTTTCGTGACCAAGCTCGAATTGAGCACTCGTCGGTCTGAGGCGAAGCCTCACTAGATACTCTCACACGGGCAGCCGTCCCGTAGTGGCCCGTTCCCGGCCGCCGAGATCGGGATGGGTACGGATGTCCTCGAAACCATGCTGCTTGAAGATCGCTCGTACCACCGGTCCTTGGTCGAAGCCGTGCTCTAAAGCAATGAATCCGGCGGGCCGGAGCCGGGAGGCCGCTTGTGCGCTCAAGGTGCGGATGGCGTCGAGCCCGTCGGGGCCGGCGGCCAAGGCGCTGTGGGGTTCCCAGATCAAATCGCCCTGCCCGAGGTGGGGATCCGCATCGGGGAGGTAAGGGGGGTTGCCGACGATGGCATCCAGGGACCGCGCGGCGATGGACGTCAGCCAGTCGCAGCCGACGACGTGCGCGTTCCCGAGTGCGTAGGTGCGGAAGTTCCTGTCGGTCATGCGGGCAGCTCCCATACCGTGGTCGGTCGCGATCAGGGTCCAGGCGGGGCGTTCGGAGGCCAATGCGGCGGCGATGGCACCGCTCCCGCTGCCGGCATCCAGGACCAGGAGCGGTGCGTCGGCACGGAGTTGTTCCAACGCCAGCTCCACCAGGAGCTCCGTCTCCGGGCGTGGGATCAGGGTCTCCGGAGTGACCTCCAGATCCAGGGTCCAGAATGCCTGATGGCCGCGGATATAGGCCATGGGCTCACCGGCGAGGCGGCGTCGGATCAGGCTCTCGAAACGTGCCAGGTCCGTTTCGCCGAGCTCGGTCTCCGGCCAGGCCAGGAGCTCCGTACGCGTGTGCCCGGTGACATCGCACAACAACAATGCCGCCTCCAGGTGAGGGGAGGCCTGGGGTAGCACCGCCAGCGCCGCGGCGGCCTCTCGGAGTACCCTTCCGATACTCGGCCTTCGCTTTGAAGTCGTCAATGAATGTTGTTTCCGGATGCTGTACGAAGCTCTCCCAAGCTCAGAGGCTGTCTAAAAACTAAGCCTTTGATTTTAAGCCGGTAGGCTGGGTCGAGGGATGAGATCCGGCAAACCAGGCTGGCCCGTAAATGCCGGGTTTCGTTCCTCAACCCAGCCTACTCCCGACTTTGCCCTACGGCCCTTTTTTAGACAGCCTCTCAAGCGTTCATCAGGGCTACCAGCTGCTCTGCCTGGTATTCCTGGATCAGGGGCTCGATAACCTGATCCATCTGCCCGGTCATGATTTCATCGAGCTGGTACAGGGTCAGATTGATGCGGTGGTCGGTAACCCGGTTCTGTGGGAAATTGTAGGTACGGATACGCTCGGAGCGATTACCGCTGCCGACCTGTAGCCGGCGGGAACGGGCCTGCGCGTCGACCTGGGCGGCCCGGGCCTGGGACAGCAGCTTGGATTGCAGCAGGGACATGGCGCGGGCCTTGTTCTTGTGCTGGGAGCGCTCATCCTGACATTCCACCACGATCCCGGAGGGCAGGTGGGTGATGCGTACCGCCGAGTCGGTCTTGTTCACATGCTGGCCGCCGGCGCCGGAGGCGCGATAGGTGTCGATGCGCAGGTCCTTGGCGTCGAGCGCCAGGTCGTCGATGGCCTCGGCCTCGGGCAACACCGCGACGGTGCAGGCCGAGGTGTGGATGCGGCCCTGGGACTCGGTCTCGGGTACCCGTTGGACGCGGTGGGTGCCGGCCTCGAATTTGAGGCGCGAGAAGACACCGCCGCCGCTGATGCGCAGCACGGCCTCTTTGTAGCCGCCGAGCTCGCCGGCGCTCTCGCTCATCGGTTCGATCGACCAACCCTTGAGCTCGGCGAAGCGCAGATACATGCGGGCCAGATCGGCGGCGAACAGGGCCGCCTCCGCGCCGCCGGTGCCGGCGCGGAGCTCCAGGAAGACGTTGCGTTGGTCATGGGGGTCCGGGGGCACCAGCAGGCGTTTCAGCTCCGGCTCCAGGGCCTCGCGCTGTCCAGTGCCAGCGGTGATCTCCTCGCGGGCCAGGTCCGCCAGCTCCGGGTCTGCCAGTAGCTCCTCGGCACCGGCGATTGCGTCCTCGATCTGCCGATAGCGCCGGTAACAGGCCACCACGGCCTCCAGCTGGGCGTATTCCCGGCTCAGCTCACGAAACTGTCGCGGGTCCTCCTGGATCTGTGGATCGGCCAGCAGGGCGGTGAGCTCGCCGCAGCGGTCCGTGAGCTGTTCGAGCTTGTGGCGAATGGAGGGATTCATGAGGAAGAACCCGATTTTTCGTGGGGTCGGAAGAGCTCGTTGGCGGCCGCCAACAGCTCCTCTCGACCCTCTCGTCCGGCTTGTCGTAGGCGGACGCTGGGTCCGTGCAGGAGCTTGTTGGTGAGGGTGTGCGCCAGAAAGCCGATGACTTCCTCGGGGGGCTTGCCGCCTTGGAGTTGACGCCGGGCCTTGGCGAGCACCTGATCGCGCAGGCGCTCGGCCCGGTCGCGGTAGTCCTGGATCAGGGTCACCGCATCCAGGGAACGCAGCCAGCAGAGAAATTGCTCACTATGGAAGCCGATGATCTCTGCGGCCTGTGCGGCGGCCTCGCGGCGCGAGCGCAGGCCTTCCGCCACCACCTCCCGGAGATCGTCCACGGTGTAGAGATAGACGTCGTCGAGCTCACCCACTTCCGGTTCGATATCGCGGGGCACGGCGATATCCACCATGAAGATAGGTCGATGCTTGCGTTGCCTGAGGGCCCGCTCCACGGTCCCCTTACCGAGTATGGGCAGCGGGCTGGCGGTGGAGGTGATGAGAATATCCGCCTGCGGGAGGTGATTCGCCATTTCGGTCAGGGCGATGGCGAAGCCGTCGAACCGGACGGCCAGGCCGTGGGCCCGCTCGACCGTACGGTTGGCGACCAGGATGCGTCCGATCCGGTGTTGGTGGAGGTGACGCGCGGCGAGTTCGATGGTCTCACCGGCACCGACGAGCAGGGCGGTTTGGTCGCTCAGGTCGCTGAAAATTTGGCGCGCCAGGCTGACTGCCGCGAAGGCCACGGAGACCGGGCTGTTGCCGATGGCGGTATCCGTGCGTACCTGTTTTGCTACCGCGAAGGCGTTTTGAAACAGCCGGCCGAGCAGCTTACCCGTGGCTCCGCTGTCATTGGCTATTTGAAAAGCCGTCTTGACCTGACCGAGTATCTGGGGTTCGCCGAGTACCATGGAATCGAGTCCGCTGGTCACGCGCAGCAGGTGCGAGACCGCCTCGCGGTCCAACCGCGTGTAGAGGTAAGGCTCGAGGTGTGCCGGGTCCAATCCATGGAATCGCCCCAACCAGTCGCTAACCGGCTTTCCCCCATCGGCCTGCATGGAGCAGTAGATCTCGGTGCGGTTGCAGGTGGACAGGATGAGTCCCTCGCAGATCGAGGCGAGCTCGGTGAGGCTACGCAGGGCACCTACCAGGATGTCCGGTCCGAAGGCGACGCGTTCGCGTATCGTCACGGGGGCGGTCTTGTGATTGAGTCCGACTACCAGAATCGCCATCTTACTGAAATAATACTTTCGGGAAGAAACCTGCTTTGATTCTTCGGCATCGGCGGCCGCTATGCAAGTGGCGTCCGGGCAACTCGTGGGGGGATATGGATTTCAGGAGACCTATAAGAAAAATCCCGACCTGAGAATTCTTCAACCCGATATACTAATCTAATATCAATATTTCGGCTTTTCATTCAGCCGATGATTTCAAAATTCGCTGTCAGCAATGAACGCAACTCGCAATGATAGTTGCGGGGATTCTGGAAGAAGGTTT
>Ga0049107_10000114_pt1 | contig 19349 bp, 18 predicted proteins | sample WorMetilPIANOSA1_FD_61187 | JGI IMG/M metagenome (GOLD analysis project Ga0049107, IMG submission 61187) | Marine gutless worms symbiont microbial communities from Max Planck institute for Marine Microbiology, Germany - Olavius ilvae PIANOSA.1 | ecosystem: Host-associated > Annelida > Digestive...
GCGTTCCGTCACCGAACGCCAACCGCCACTTCGTGTGGCTCAGCTCCAGCGCCATGTACAACACCGCTTCAGTAACGTACGCTTGCGCTTGAAGGTCCGCAGTCATTTTCGGGTTCTCCTCTTGAGGTTTGTTTTTACCCGTTAAGGTTAACCCGCTGCGGGCCTTCATAGGATCTACCTGGCTGACATGCAAACAGGCCCAGGCCGAAGTGGCAGCCGAATCCGAGGGCCAAGGGGCCGTCGATGGTCTCCGTGAAGGAGATTTGTAGAAATGCGCCATGCCTATCCGGTTGGGTGAGACCCCGGCGGGAGCGGAAACGGTGAAAGGCGATGGGTGTTGCGTATCGGCTGCCTATCTTCACATGGTTCAGTTCCTTGAAGCGGTCGATCTCTGGTAGTCCGCGGGCCCGGCATTCGCGTCGAATCTGTTCTTCCCGGCCGAAGTTGGGTTTTGCGTGCCAGGGCATGAGGTAGGGCGTGAGGCTGACGAAGCCTTTACTCCTGCCGCAGATTTTCGGTTCTTCCGGTTCAAGTCCGGCAACGTCTTCCGGTCGGCCCGCGCCTTCGAACAAGAGGCGCCACTCTTGCCCCTCTCGGTTCCAGATCCTCCGCAGGCCCTTGATTGCTTGTTGTGCCGAGTCCTCCAGTGACGCGGGGACATGGACGATCAGGTGATCGATTTTACCGTCTTTGTCCGCGTCTTCCGGTAACCAGAAGGCGTGATGGTGGCGGTTGTCGTCCGGGAGTCCATGGCCCGAGATCAATGGCGGAATGCTGTCTTCGCCGAACGTTTTTTTTGCTTGGTGCATTGCGGCCAGGCGCAGCCATTCTCCCATGCGTACCGTGTCTTCCACTCGCGGCAGCGGCTTGCCATAGATGGCGAAACGGAAGGTCGTGGTGCTCTTGCCAGGTATTGATCGTAGGGAAGGCTCGCTGTTGCTCCGCAGGATTTCGCCCTGCACTCGGTAGGGGATGTCGCGGGAAGCGGGGGGGATGTTCCAGCCGGCCGCTCGGAGCTCTGCGCTTTCGACCCCGATGGCGTCAAGCCAGGATTCCGGCAGGGTGGCGGCGATGGCCTTTTTGTCTTTGGGTTTGAGGTCGGAACGCTTTTTCAGCCCCTCCAGTTGCGCGGCACGAAAGCCCGCGTAGTCGGCCGTGGGCATGGGTGTCATGAGGGTCAGGCGTTCGTCTCCCCAATCCTCGGGAACCTGGTCGGCGGGTAGACAGTTCGGCTGATCGTCCCAGGTTTTGCAGCGTCGCATGTCCACCCAGCTTTCCGCGCGGCCCAGAAATCCGAGTCTCTCGGCCAGGGAATCGACCAATGCGGTCTGCGCGCCATCCAGCTCCAGGTCCGGCCAGGAAACGATCAGCGCCTCACCTTCGGATACGCGGGCAAAGGCATCGAAAATGAGTGTGTTCTTGTCCGCCTTGCCGGATCTTGCCGGCATGTAGTGGCGGGAGTGAGTGTGAATACCGAGCGGTACTGAATACAAGGGTGGCGTGGTAGCGAGGGATGCGAGCAGGCCCTCGAACAGGGCGGGGTCCCGATCCAACGGGTCCAGCTTGCGGTGCCAAACAGCGGTCAGGGCACGCAGGATGCGCCAGGGAGAAGGCGGCCATTCCAGGTCGGCCTCGTTGACGTGTCGGCCCCAGGGGGTCGCGTGATAGCGCCCTCCGGGGAAGGTAAACGCGAGCGCCAGCATGGTGTCAGTCTCCCGGTTACTTGGTCTTCTTCGAACCGCCGGTCCATTTGACCGTCGTCAGGCGATCGCTCGGGTCCGCCACGAATCCGCTGGCGGTTGCGACGGCCTCGATGAGCTTGGGCAGGACCTGCGCCAAGGCTTCGGTGGCCGGTAGCTCGAATCCCTCGGGCCGCGTGACGCGGGGCTCCGCGGCGTCGAGGTCGCAGGCAGTGCGCAGGCGCAGACCGGTTTCGAGGAAGCGGCGGATCTTGTAGAGGGCAAGGGCGATCAGCAGGTTTTCGGCCTCGGGACCCAGACCGAAGCCGCGGATCTGGGCCAGGTCGAGATTGAAGTAGGCCGTGATCTTGGGGGCACTGAATTCGGTACGAGCAAAGGGGACGTTGCCGAACCCACGCCCGGTGTCGCCGGAGGGATTGATGTGGTCGTTCTTGACACCTCCGCTCTGGGCCTCCCGCGCATCTTTGGCCTCGATGAAGGCGGAGAGCACCCGTGGCAGGCGCAGGCGTCCGCCGGCGAGTTCCTTCTTGGCGAGAAAGAGGCCGTGAATCAGGGCGTTGGTATCCAGCTTAAGGAGAACGCGGGCGAGCTTGCGGATGTCCACTGCGCCTTCTTCCATGCCGGCCAACTCCTTTTTGAGCAGATCGAGTACCGTCGTGTCGGCGGTGTTCTCCAGAATATATGGGGAATTGGTGCGGTGGGCCTCCAGCACGGAGTTGGTCAGGGGCTCGCCGTCCTTGTCCGTGACCTTGATGAGCGGGAGTCCCTTGAGAGGCGTCACCCAGTCGTCTTCCACTTTGTCCCAGCACACCAGCTCGAGGCGGTTGGCCATGCTCTGAGCGGACTCCACCAGGAGCATTCGCTGATCGCCGGGGCCGTCATAAGTCGCGGCACCCAGGTCGGGGAAGCCGGTGGGTTGGAAGCGGGTGCCCTGAATCGGGGTCAGGTCCGCTTCGATGAGCAGGCGGGGCGATTGGTCGAGTGTGGTCAGGTTCATGCGGGTTCTCCCTTGGGTTGTTCCGGGGTTGGGTCCGATTCGGTAACGAGCGCCTTGAGACAGTAGGACAGGTCCTTAGAACGCAGAGGAATAGCAAGGGCAGCGAGCAGCCGGGGGCCATCGATGCCGGAAGCCGCGGGTGCGTCCTGCGGGAAAGCAGGAATGGGAATGCCGGAAATACGCAGTCGGCGCCAACCGAGCTTCACTGCTTCTTGGGTTTTATCGGCGCGGAGGTTGGCGATCAGTTGGCCCGAGCGGGGGAGGGTTTGATCCGGTTGCCTATTCTTGTCGGATGCGGCACTTGTGTTGGATTCGGTATTTGGAGCCACGATGGGCTCGCCCGACCGGGGGAGGGTCCGATCCGGGGTCAGGAATCCGAGCTGTACCAATTGGGCCTGGGGTGTAAACAAGGGCTTGAGCACCAGGTAGCCGGCGGGTAGGGGTACTGGGTCTTTTGCCGGGAATGGATGCGTGGGGATGTCGGCCAGGATCAGACCCAGCAGCAGCTCGGCGAGGCGTTTCTCAAGCTTGGCGAGGCGTTTCTCATCGAGACTGCGGTCGAAGAACCTCTGGAGATCGGCGGTACTGACGCCGGCCCTGGAAATCCTCCCGGCTGTCGCCGGTCTTGCAAGGTGCCTGCGGGCGGCGATGCTGCACAGATTGTTGGTGAGACTGCCTTCACGCCAGATCGCCGACCGGGATTCCGGTGCCCACTGCCAGTTGTCGTTCACCTTCGCGCGTTTGGTGGGCAGGATGAAGGGTAGAAGGGGAAGGTCGGTGTGGTTGAGCGCGGCGAGTGCCACGGCACAGCGGAATTCCGGGGTGCCGTCGTCCGCATCATGTCCCCAGGATTCCTTCAGGCGGGGGAGCCGGGGGACAGCCTCGCGGCCGTTGGTGGTCTTGGACAGGCTGAAGCAGATTTGGCCGATTATTCGGAGGATTTTCTGCAGGGTCGCTTTGTCACTGTGCCGGGTAAGGGTAAAGAGGGCGTCTTCCAGCCGGCGGACCTGGGAACGAATGCCCGCCGGGGCCTGCTCCGAGCGTGCGAAGCGCTGCAGGCGGTCGAGAAAACCGCCGGATTCCAGATCATTGATGCGATCCGCCTTCGGGTTGGATCGAACCTCTACCCGCGACAAGGGCGTCGCCAGGTAGGCCTTGCCGGAACGCATGAGAAAGCCGTAGCGTTGGAAGGCCGTGATGCCCCGGTCTATGCCCAAGGCGGCAATGGCGCGGGAAAAGCTTAGCCCGTCTCTGGCCGTTTTCGCTTTTGAAAAGTGTCTGGCAGCTCACCCAACGCTGATTCAGGCGCACGTAGTCGCGGCCACGCACCCGCCCCACCCAGCGCCAGCCCAAGCGTTCGACTTCCTGGTAGAAGGGAACCTTGAAGCCGGCATCGGCGATGATGATCGGCGCCACAGACGCCGGTAGCAACTGGGCTAACCGCCCCAAAAAACGCTGCTGCACGACCCGGTTGCCAAGCTGCTTCTGCGGGTGCACCTCCTCGTACAAGGTCAAGCTGCGCCCACCTACCGGCAACGACGCACGTAGCAGATGCAACGACTGATCGGCCTTCAGATCTGACCAGTCGATCAGGATCAACGGCTCTCTGATGCGCGCCAAGGTTACCCGACACCGGGCCGCGTAGATCGACCCCGCCTCCTGTTGCAGATGGCGGTTGCCAAGCAGCCGATCCGAACGCTTAATCTTGTGGCGCAGCCGCGCCTCGCCCGCCAAGCGACGACCGAGATCGGTCAGGCACAACCGCGGTCCGCTCAGGCACGACGCCACGGCGGCCAGCAGCGTCGCCTGACGCCAACGGTGGAGATGGTGCAACAATGGCTCCAGGCAGTGATGTAAGATAGTGTCCACATGCATGGGGGGCTCCTGGTAGGTGTGGTGACTTTCCAGAGGCCACAATACCCCATGCATGTCCAAATTTATAGTATATGAGCGTTACAACTTATTGTTTTAAATCGAATAATGTGGGGATACCTCAGGATCGGTCCATGTTTTTAGTCGCCTAGACAAGGAAAAGTCTACGGGCATGGAAATTGATCGCTAACAATGCGTTCAGGTAAGTCTGACCGGCTGCGTATGCCAGTCGCACCTGAACGCAGGCGATAGTGGGGGATCACCCTGATAATGGGCGATCACAAGGATCGCCCCTACAGCTGCTCGGAGTCCTAGCGATGGCCGATCTTGTCGTTTATTTCAAAAAGCCCGCCGATTGGGCCGACAGTGTTCACATCCATTATTGGAACACCCATCCCCATGATCGGAGTTCGACCTGGCCGGGCGTTCCCATGGAACCGGTGGACGGCTGGTTGACCTATCGGTTTCAAGGCGTCACGGCGGCCAGCTTCGTCTTCAATGACCTCCAGGGCTACCAGAGCGGCGATCTATACCGGGATCGCAACGGCTGGTACACGGAGGACGGCCAGTGGTACGACCAACCACCGCGGTCGGCGGCAACCGCATCCGTGCCAGGCGGGGCCTCGCCGCGGCCCAGGCCCAAGGCGGCAGCACGGGTCAAGGCGGGAGACACCGGGCTGCCTGATTTCCGCGAGGAGACCATCTATTTCCTGCTCACCACCAGATTCTACGACGGCGACCCGTCCAACAACTTCTTCTGCCGCGACCGCATCCGGTTCAATGCCGCCGGTGAGGCCGCGGATCCGCATTGGCGCGGGGATTTCAAGGGACTGATCCAGCGCCTGGACTACATCCGCAACCTGGGGTTCAGCGCCATCTGGATCACCCCACCCATCGAGAACCGCTCCGGTCTCGACTACCACGGCTACCACGGCTATGACTGGACCCGGATCGATCCGCGGCTGGAATCACCGGACGCCCGCTACCAGGATCTGATCGACGCGGCCCACGCGCGGGGCATCAAGATCATCCAGGACGTGGTCGTCAACCACTCCTGCCAGTACGGCATCCGCGGTAAGGTGTGGATCGACCACTTACCGATCAAGTATTACGTCCCCCAAGGCTCGGAACCGGGCCGGATCGACCATGGCCCCTACCAAGGCAGCCTGGGCAACTACGCCTGGCCGAACCGGGACGACATCGACAACCCGGTCGCCCCGGCGTGGTATCGGGAACGCCATGCCCGTGATCCGGCAGGCGTCGAACCCCTGATCGACCCCAAGACCGGCGAGACCCTGCCCAAGCCCGGCTACGACCCCGGCCGCTTCTTCGGCATCGACGCCAATACCCTCGACCCCGAGTGGTATCACCAGGAGGGATTCATCTGCGGTGGGGACTGGGAGAGCGCCCACCCACTGCAACACAAGCATCTCGCCGGCGACTGCATCGACCTCGCCACCGGGCGGCAGAACGTCAAGGACTACATCATCGGCAGCATCAACCGCTATCTCGACATGGGTGTCGATGCCTTACGCATCGACACCGTCAAGCACATCGAGCGCGACAATCTGCTCGAATACGTCAATGCCTGGAAGGCCCACAAACCGGGGCTGTTCGTATTCGGCGAGAACCTGGTCAAGGGCTATGGTTGGGGCGACCTGGGCGGCGGCGACAACGGACCCTCACAGATCCGTCCCTGGTGGTACACCCGCCTCGGCCACGACCCGCGCGACCCCAATGCCGGGGGCGATTCCGGTTTTCCCCAGCTGGATTTCGGTCTCTTCTCCACCTTCCGCGACAACCTGAGTCGCGGCAGCTTCGAGGGTGTCGCCCGGGTGTTGGAGATGGACTGGATCTACGGCGATGCCACCGCGCTCGTCACCTTCCTCCAGAACCACGACGTGGGCCCGGACAACGACTTTCGCTTCCGCTTCAAGGGCGAGCAATGGATGGCCGCGGCCGCCTACAACCTCCTGTGGACGGTGCGTGGCATCCCCTGCCTCTACTTCGGCGAGGAAATCGAGTTCATGAAAGGCGCGCCCCAGGACGTCATCGGCAATGACGACACCCTGGATACGACGGGACGCGCCTACTTCGGCGACCACATCGACGCTGCGCACATCGCGGAGACCCAAAACCACCCGCTGTATCGGCATATCCGGCGCCTCAACCGGATCCGCCGGGCCATCCCTGCCCTGCAGAAGGCCCCCATGAGCCACCTCGCCGAGTGGGGCTCCGGCCTCTCCTTTGTCCGCGATTGGAACGACGGCGAGAGCTACGCCGTGGTCGGACTCACCATCGGCAGCAGCCAGGACATCCGCGTCGACAGTGTGCGCGACGGCATCTATCGCGATGCGGTCACCGGCAATGAGATCGCGGCCCGCGGCGGAACCCTGTCGTTTCACGTCAAGGGCAACTCCGCCGGTATCTATGTCCTCGCGGGTCCGGGCAAAATCGGCGAAGACGGCGCCTATCTGCGCTGAGAGGCTGTCTAAAAAGGGCTGTAGACCAGAGTCAGGAGTAGGCTGGGTTGAGGAACGAAACCCAGCGTTCAGGGGCCAGCCTGGTTTGCCAGGTCTCGTCCCTCGACTCGGCTTACCGATTTAAAATCAATGGGTTAGTTTTTAGACAGCCTCTTAGCGGTTCATTGCCTAGTACCCCGTTTTGCCTTATTTTTCATTCTCAAACCCGTAGGGTGGGCTGTGCCCACCATCTCGGCACGGTATTGGTGGGCACAGCCCACCCTACGGGATATGTGCAAAATATGAAGAAACTTGGTACCAGGTTGAAATCCTTTCAGCCGCACCGCGTCATTCCGGCAGGGAGTGCCGGAATCCAGGGCCAGGGATGGCGACCACAGCGAGGTTCTGAACCATTACCCAAGGTTAGGTTTCAGCAGCGATTATGATTCGGTAGCCCCGATTCCGCCACCTGGCCGCCTGACAGTCGGACGCTGTTCGCGCTAGCATTGGTAATTTCAGCCCCTCGGGAGAACGCTATGGCAAGTTACAGTACCAACGAGTTTCGCGGCGGCCTCAAGATCATGCTCGATGGCGATCCATATGTCATCGTCGAGAACGAGTTCGTCAAGCCCGGCAAGGGTCAGGCCTTCAACCGGGTACGGGTTCGTAACTTGAAGACCGGGCGCGTGGTGGAAAAGACGTTCAAATCGGGCGAGTCCGTGGAGGCCGCCGATGTCCACGAGACCCAGCTCCAGTATCTCTACAACGATGGCGATCTCTGGTATTTCATGGACCCGGAATCCTACGAGCAATTGTCCGCCGATGCCGCCGCGATGGGGGAGACCGTCAACTGGATCAAGGAACAGGACATGTGCAATGTCACCCTCTGGAACGGTTCCCCGCTGACCATCGAGCCGCCCAACTTTGTGGTGCTCGAGATCACGGAAACCGACCCGGGGCTCAAGGGCGATACCTCCGGCGGTGGCGGTAAGCCGGCGACCCTGGAGACCGGAGCGGTGGTGCGGGTTCCCCTGTTCGTTCAGACCGGCGAGCTGATCAAGGTCGACACCCGCTCGGGCGAATATGTCGCCCGCGCCAAGGAGGGATGAGCCCCACCTGGCGGCCCAGCGCCGGCCTCGAGATGCTGCGGGCGCGGGCGCATCTGCTCGGGCGCATCCGGGAATTCTTCGCTGCTGCCGGCGTCATGGAGGTGGAGACCCCCATCGCGTCACGTGCTGCCGCCAGTGATCCCGCCCTCGACAGCCTCAGAACCGGTTGGTTCGGCGCCGGCGCAGGGCCGCAGGTGCTCTATCTCCGGACCTCCCCCGAGTTCCCCATGAAGCGCCTCCTGGCGGCGGGGAGCGGACCCATCTTCCAGATCTGCAAGGTGTTCAGAGACGGCGAGCGCGGCTCCCGGCACCACCCCGAGTTTAGTCTGCTGGAGTGGTACCGTCCGGGTCTCGGCTACGGGGCCCTGATGACGGAGGTCGCGGAGCTGGTACGCCATGCCCTGGATCGCCCTGGGCTTTCGGTCCGGCGCATCAGCTACCGGGACCTGTTTCGGACCCACCTGGGCCTGGACCCCATGCACGCGGACGTGGCAGCGCTGCGGCAGGCCGCCGATGATATTCCCGGATGCCGGGATCCGGATCTCCACCGGGACGGCTGGCTCGATCTTCGGGACCGATTGATCTTCGTCCACGACTATTCCCCGAGCCGGGCGGCCCTGGCCCGAATCCGACGGGATGCGGAGCCGGTGGCGGAACGCTTCGAGCTTTACCTGGGGGGGATGGAGCTGGCCAACGGGTTCCAGGAGCTCACGGATCCCGGCGAACAACGCCGGCGCTTCGACGCCGATCTGCGGGAGCGCTCCGCGCGGGGGTTGGACCGGTTGCCCCTGGACGAGGCGTTCCTGGCCGCGCTGGAGGCAGGCATGCCCGAAGCAGCGGGAGTCGCCCTGGGTCTGGATCGTCTGCTCATGATCGCTACCGGCAGCACCCACATCGACCAGACGCTGGCATTTCCGGTGGAACGGGCGTGAGAAAAGGATTCGCGGATCCTCGGGGCGCCCCTCTGTTTCAAGGTGCCTCAATCAGCGCCTTCGTATTACCCTCGCCGATCAATAGTCACCACCTATCGGCCAGATTAAAAATACCCATTGGCGTCTCACGGGTAGCGGGTATAGCTTATACCCGTTGCACGTGAATATTTTGGTAAGCGAGGTGCGTCAGTCGTGCCCGAGAGCAAGGCGCGACGAGGAGGAATAGCCAGCCCTATTGCGACGAGTCGCAACGCCGCTATCGGGTGCGAGCGGCGTGCATCGCGGCGAAATATTCACGTGCAACGGGTATATAATCCGAGACGCAGGCTAGGAGCCTGTCTGACTTACGACTGTCCCACTGCGGAACTCTGGATGCCGGTCATTTTTTCCGCGCGATTTCTCTTGAGAGAACAGGCCGACCGTTCGTCCCAATCGTGCGCATAATCCACCTCGACTCCATGGTCCTCGGCTACGAAGGGGTCCCCGGCTACGAAGGCGCAAATCGGACAGGCTCTCAAGTCACTGTATTACTCGGTAACCACCACAACTCGGAGAGACTCTCACATGAAAGCACTCAAAGGCACCAAGACCGAACAGAACCTGAAGGACGCCTTTGCCGGCGAGTCCCAGGCCAATCGCCGCTATCTCTACTTCGCAACCAAGGCGGACGTCGAAGGCTACAACGACGTGGCCACTGTCTTCCGCTCCACCGCCGAGGGTGAGACCGGCCACGCCCACGGTCACCTGGAATACCTGGAGGCCACCGGCGACCCGGCCACGGGGCTGCCCATCGGAGGAACCGCCGACAACCTGAAGGCGGCCATCGCCGGTGAGACCCACGAGTATACCGACATGTACCCCGGCATGACGAAGAAGGCCCGCGACGAGGGCTTCGATGAGATCGCCGACTGGTTCGAGACCCTGGCCAAGGCCGAGCGCTCCCATGCCAACCGCTTCCAGAAGGCCCTGGACAATCTGGATGCCTGATTTCAGGGACGCCTGATTCCGGTAGGTTCGCCCACGTCCCTTCCCGGCACCTGCCGCTCGGCGGGTCCGGGAAGGCTTCCGGGCATTTTTCTCAAGCGTTTGCAACGCAGGACCAACGACATGACAATGCGCGAAGGCAGCCTGCAGGCACCCACTAGTACCCCATTCCACCTTATTTTGCGTTCTCAGCGCGGCGAGAAGCGGTCAGCTGCTAGGCGCGCGAGCGCAGGAATAGCCGGTCCTCTTTCAAGCTCGCGCAACAACGCAGATGGCCGCTTCTCGTCGCGCCCGAAGGGAGCCCCCCAAACGCGCCAAGGCGGCGTTACAGCGCTTGGCAAGAGAGAGCGCTATTCCCTTGCGCGCTGTGCCTTGCCTTGACGCATTTGGGGGGCTCTGAGAATGCAAAATAAGGTGGAATGTGGTACTAGGCACCCGATCGATTGGACCAACCTTAAGTTTTTCGATGCGGGTGACCTGTTCAAGGAGCTCGAGCGGGTGTACGACATCTGCCACGGTTGCCGGCGTTGCGTCAGCCTATGTCATGCCTTTCCCACCCTGTTCGATCTGGTGGACGGATCGGACACCTTGGAGGTGGACGGGGTAGCCAAGGAGGACTACTGGCAGGTCGTGGACCACTGTTACCTGTGCGACCTGTGCTTCATGACCAAGTGCCCTTACGTCCCGCCCCACGAGTGGAATCTGGACTTCCCGCACCTGATGCTGCGGGCCAAGGCGCTGAAACACAAACAGGGCAAGACCCGACCGCGGGACAAGCTACTGTCCAACACCGATGGGGTCGGCGCGCTGGCGAGTATCCCCGTGATCTCGGGGGTAGTCAATGCCGTCAACAGGTCCGGCGTTGGCCGTAAGCTCCTGGACGTCACGCTTGGCGTCCACCCCCAGGCGCGGGTCCCCGAGTACCACAGCAATACCCTGCGCAAGCGGCTCAAGGACAGGGTCGGGCGCCGATCCGAAGGCGAGGCCGCGGGCCCGACCACCGGCAAGGTCGCCTTCTTTACCACCTGCTACAACAACGTCAACGAGCCGGATGTGGGCACGGACCTGGTGGCCGTGTTCGAGCACAACGGTATTCCGGTCACCATCCCGAGCCAGGAAAAGTGCTGCGGCATGCCCAAGCTGGAGCTGGGAGACCTGGAGGCCGTACACAAGGCAAAAGACGCCAACCTCCCGATCCTGGAGCGGTTGGTGGACGAGGGCTGGGACATCGTGGCGTCGATACCCTCCTGTGTGCTCATGTTCAAGCAGGAACTGCCGCTCATGTTCCCGAACGAAGACGGGATACGGAAGCTCAAGGCGCACATCTACGATCCCTGCGAATACCTGATGCTGCGCCACAAGCACGGTAAGCTCTCCACCGAATTCACCCGGCCCTTGGGGACCGTCGCCTATCACGCCGCTTGCCACCAGCGGGTGCAGAACATCGGCCGCAAGACCTACGAGCTGCTCTCCCTGATCCCGGATACCAAAGTGGAGCTTATCGAGCGCTGCTCAGGGCACGACGGCACCTATGCGGTCAAGAAGGAATTCCACGAGTATTCCATGAAGATCGTGCGGCCGGTGATCAATCGGGTGAAACAGCTCGAAGCCGACCACTACGGCAGCGATTGCCCCATGGCCGGGCAGCACATCGGCCATGCCCTGGCCGACGGCAGCAGGCCCGAACACCCGCTGACGCTGCTGCGCATAGCCTATGGGTTGTGATGCAATGTCATTAAGTTAAGGGTTACCGGCCGGTAAAAAGAGAAAAAACTACGAATCACGCCAATCCGCGCGAAACCATCGAGTGCCCAACTCGAGCTTGGTCGCGAACCCCCAATAAGACAGGATTTACAGGATTCTTGTCGTTCCTGAATGGCTCTTTATGGATTCCGGACTGATCTCTCCTCCACCCCCGGCCTGGACCCGTAGGATGTGGTGAGCGCCCTCTCGTGATGCCATCCTGAATGATCTGCCGCGCTCACCGCATCCTACGCCGGCTCACCACATCCTACACTTCCGGCCAGACCGCGGTGTAACGAGGGGGTGGTGAAGGTAGCGAACGGTTCGGCAGCCAAAAACAACATGAGCCTCCAAGCCTTACGAAACCCCACGCCCTATGAGCAGCTGGCGGACCTCCCGGAGGGGATGATCGGTGAACTCGTCAACGGACGACTCTTGACGCACCCGCGTCCGGCCTGGGGCCATCTATTGGCCGGATCACGGCTCTGCACCGATATCGAAGGACCCTATAGCCGAGGGCGGGGAGGACCGGGAGGTTGGTGGATCCTGGTCGAGCCCGAGGTCCATCCGGTCCTCGATACTGAGGTCGTGGTGCCGGACCTGGCGGGATGGCGCCGGGAACGCGTGCCCGCTCCACCACCGGGACACAAGATCCGGGTGATCCCGGATTGGGTGTGCGAAATCCTCTCACCGACTACCGGGGCTAGTGACCGAAAAGTGAAGATACCGCTGTATGCCCATCATCGGATACCTTTTGCGTGGCTGGTCGATCCCCAGCATAAGCTCCTGGAGGCCTTTGATCTGTCGGAAGGTAACTGGCAACCGTTGGGGGTCTTCCGAGCAAACGGTAAGGTGTCCATTGCCCCTTTCGAGGCAGCGACTATCGATCTGGCGGATCTGTAGGGCTGATTCTCTACCCTGACATAAAGGTCCCGCGCACGGGACATTGACGTTTTTGCGGATGTTCTTTTATTCTTTGCGCTATGACAACCATAACTTTCGATACGCACAAATTCATCCGCAGGCTGGAAGCGGCCGGATTCGAGTCTCGGCAGGCCGAGGCAGTGGCCAATGCCTTCCAGGAGGCTCAGGGTGAAGCAGAAATAGCCACCAGACTCGGCATCGAGCGGTTGGAAGCGAAGTTGAATGCCCGTTTCGAGCGTGTGGACGGTGAGCTCCGCCTCAATCGCTGGATGATTGGAATGCTGCTGGCCGGCGTTGCCTCGCTCGTCTTAAAGGCCTATTTCTAGCCCGCGCCTTTCCAGCCCGCGCCCTCCGGCGCATCGTTGGGCGTCATCTCCCCGACATAGACCTTACCCATCATTTCCTTGACCCGTGCCAGCTTGCGGGCGGGCGCCAGGTTGCCTGCGTCGATGGCCACCTGTGTTTGGTGCAGGACCCAGCGGAGTTTGGCGGTCGCCGCCGCGTTGGTCATATCACCGGTAGGGATGGCCCCGGCCTCCAGGGCCTCGCGGGCGGGTGTATAGGGGGAAACGAAGGTCGAGTCGGCGGGAAACTGGCTGGTGATGATCACCGGCTTGTGGAGCGCTACCGCCTCCCGGATGAAGCCCTTGAAGGAATAGCCCCCCGCGTTGGGTACATTGCCGGCACCGAAGGATTGCAAGATTACCCCCTTGCAGCGTTCGCTCCGAAGGACCGGACGCAGGGCCTCGGGCTCCAGGCCGGGGATCAATGAGAAGTGGACCAGGCCGTCCGAGAACCAGGGGCGAAATTCCAGTGGCTCCGATCGACCACGGCGCGCCCGCACCCGTCCGGTCGTCAACCGGACCTCCTCGGTGATATGGCCGATGGGGAATTCCGCCGGGGACTCGAAGGCATCGAAGCGCCGCGCGTCTTTTTTCTGCACCCGGCAGCCGCGAAACACGTATTCACCGAAGGCGACCACCACCTCCGCCAGGTCCTCACAGGCGACCTTGACCGCCCGCAGCAGATTGACCCGGGCGTCCCCATGAGCGACCGCGGGGATGGTCTGGGCGCCGGTGAAGACGATAGGCAGATTCAGCCGCTCTCCGAAGGCAAAGGCCAAGGCGGAGGCGGAAAAGTGCAGCGTATCCGTACCGTGGGCGATGACAAAGCCTCGGTAGTCCTGCTCCAGGCGCTGGTAGACGGCCTGGGCCATCTTTGTCCAGTCCGCGGGCACCATGTTGGTACTGTCCTTGTTCAACAGATCCACGAAATCCAGCTCGGCGAGCTCCCGGACCTCCTCCTCCGCCTTGAGGTAACGCAGGAATTCGCTCGGATCTTCCGGGGAACGCAGGACATACTCCTGGCCCTTGCGCTCCCGGACCATACCGATGGTGCCTCCGGTGTAGATGAGGCAGATCCTGGGTTTGGACATGACTCCCGCTGCTTGTCGCACAATGCCGTTAAGTTAAGCGTCACCGGCTCTGGAGCGTGGGAACGAGCCTATTTCTTTTTTTAGTTCCCCTCCCCGGCCCTCTCCCGGCGGGAGGGTGTCGCAAAAGCCCCAAGGCTACCGAATAATACTCGCTGCTGACACAAGCCCGACGTCAGGGCCGACTACCGGCATCTCATCGAAAAACGGGGCCTCAAGAAGCTCCAGGCCGTCTGTGCCGTCAGGCCTAAGCTCCTGCATGCCATCCATGCCATGCTCAAGAACCGAACGCCCTTCGACAGCCGCCGCTTTTATACCCCATCCGATGCGGGCGCCGATTAAGCCAACTTATAGCTAACGAGTAAACTTTTGGGGATTAGGAGCCAAATTGGACTTGCACTGGAACAGAGTATCTACGGTTCATCCCTGCGGGTACGGGGAACATGGAGGCGGGATGCGCTGCGCTTTCCCGCCCTACGGTTCTGCCTGGCTTAAATGTCAACACAACCTAGCGCCCTGGAGGGGCGGATCGGTCAAGCCGCCCGTTTTCTGTCTGCAACAGGCTGGTCTGTGTGATCGACCTCGGCGCCGTCACCAAGGCCCCGCCGTACCAAATCGGCCAACGAGATAGCATCCAAAAAGCTGAAGACCTCGTCGCTGAGTTGGTCCCAGAGGGTGTGAGTAAGGTAACGGTTACCACCGCGGCAGTCTTCCTGCCCGTTGCAGTGCGTGAATTCGACCCACTCATCCACGGCACAGATGATGTCCGCGATGGAGATTTCGTCGGACGGTCTGCCAAGGTAATAACCACCGCCCGGGCCACGCACACCCCGGACCAGTTGTTTGCTGCGCAGGGCCGCGAAAAGCTGCTCCAAGTAAGACAAGGAAATACCCTGGTCCACGGAGATATCGGCCAGGGTCACAGGCCCCTTGTCGGAGTGCAATGCCAGATCCAGCATAGCGGTAACCGCATATCTTCCTTTGGTAGAGAGTCTCATGGTCGTTTTCCCTTAATTTAGGTTCGATGCAGACGGAATCCTTTGATTTCCCGGGTCCGAGATCGGGATCCGGAGCGGGGATGCAGGGCTACATATCTTATGTTAGCCCTCATGCACGCAAACCACCGAACAAACCCCTGGCAAGAAGCATAGCTATATCAGAGTAAATTAGTCAAGAATTTTCCTCCGCATCCTCTTCCTATCCGTCCGGGGCAGGCGGGTATCACTCAACCGCTACGGACCGATTCCCCGCACCCACGGGGATAGACCTTTGCGCCTTTGTGGTTCAAGGGTTCAAACTGTCCCGCGGCCGAACACCATAGCCTTGTTATCATGCCGCCACTCCTGATCGTCATCGTCCCGAGGACCCGAGGCTGAACATGCACGCATCCGAGGAACCGAGAATCGATGTCCGCCTGGGCGATTCCGAGCTGACCTTGCTGGGCACCGCTCATGTCTCCCGCGCCAGTGCGGACAAGGTACGCGAGCTGCTTCAGAGTGGCGATTATGACGCGGTGGCCGTCGAGCTCTGTCCCAGCCGACACCAGGCGCTCATGGACCCGGATGCCCTGGCGCGTATGGATCTGTTTTCCGTGATCCGCCAGGGCCACGTCTATATGGTCGTGGCGAGCCTGGCCCTGGCCGCCTACCAGCAGCGGTTGGCGGATCAGTTTGGAATCGAGCCGGGGGCCGAGCAGCGGGCCGCCATCACGGTGGCACGGGAACGCCGGCTCCCGGTGTTGTTGGTGGACCGGGAGATCGGTGTCACCTTGAAGCGGACCGCGGGGAATCTCAGTTGGTGGAAGCGGTTCGGGCTCTTCTCGGGTCTGCTGGCGACTCTGCTCTCCCGCGAAGAGGTCACGGAGGAGGAAATCGAACGCCTCAAGGCAGGTGATGTGCTGGAAACCACCTTTGCCGAATTCGCCGAGGATCGCCGGGATCTCTATGTCCCCCTGATCGAGGAGCGTGACCGTTACATGGCCGCCCGGCTGCGCGAGGAGATCGTGGGCAAGCACCATGAAAAGGTCCTTGCGGTGCTCGGGGCGGGACACCTCGAGGGCGTGGCGGGCCACCTGCGGGAGGTGCCGGAGCGGGACCCCAAGGCCGAGCTCGCCGAGCTCGACCGGTTGCCGTCACCGCGACGCTGGCCCAAGCTCCTCCCCTGGCTCGTCGTCGCCCTGGTCCTCGGGGGCTTCGGCTACGGCTTCTACCAGAGTCCGGGGCTCGGTCTACGGGTCGTGCTGGACTGGGTGCTCATCAACGGCAGCCTCTCCGCCCTGGGCGCTGCCGTCGCCGCCGGCCACCCGCTGACGGTGATCACCGCCTTCCTGGCCGCTCCCCTGACCTCCCTGAATCCCACCATCGGCGCCGGTATGGTCACGGGCGCGGTGGAGCTTTATCTGCGTCGGCCCAGTATCGGCGACTTCGGCCGTTTGCGCCGGGATACCGCCACCATCAAGGGTTGGTGGCGTAACCGGGTCTCGCGCACCCTATTGGTGTTCCTGTTCTCCACGCTCGGGTCGGCCATCGGCACCTATGTCGCGGGGTTCCGCATCTTCGAACGGCTGTTTGCTTGAGCAATCCCGGATGATTTGGCGTTGTCCGGAGGGAAAAGATCCTTACCTGGCGTCGGGACAAGAAAGATTCCTCCTGCGTCGGGACAGGGTTTGACGGGTTGCGTTCGACGCATAAAGGCTCGCTGAGCATCTGCCAGGTCAGGGCCGGCGTCTTAACGCAACCTACACCCGCGTTACCCCCCGCGTGGCTTGCCCACGCGGACCTCTGATACCTATCGGCACAGCTTGCAGCATTTCCGGCAGCGGGTTATATTTCTTACTGATTCATCATCGATACAGGGTATGTAAAAATGATCGCCGTCACCCTCTCCAGCAAGTACCAACTTGCCATCCCCAAGGCCATTCGTGACGAGTTGGGGTTGTACGCCGGGCAGAAGCTTGCCCTGATCACGAAAGGGTCCGTTATCGAGCTGATTCCGCTGCGTTCCATCGAAAAATCCCGGGGTCTGCTCAAGGGGGCGAACCCGGAAGGGTACCGCGACCGCAGAGATCGCTACTGATGGAAGTGTTGGTCGATACGTGCGGCTGGATCGAGTGGCTGACGGATGGGATTCTTTCCGATCGTTTTGAACCTTTTTTGGCCGATCTTCAGTCACTGATCGTTCCCACCTGCCTGCAGTTCGAACTCTATAAGTGGGTCAAACGTGAGCGCAACGAAACATTGGCCATGGAGGTCATGGCCCTGACCAACCAAACCCAGGTCATTCCACTGACCACCGCGCTGGCGCTCTATGCGGCGGATTTGTCTCTGGCCCATCGTCTTTCCTTCGCCGATGCCTTGATCTACGCGACAGCGCGCCACTACGAGGTGACCTTGGTAACAAGCGATGACCATTTCGCCGGGCTTGCCGACGTCACCTATATCCCCAAACGCCTGCTGTCGGAGCCCTAGTCCCTCGCCGCTTCCTTCCTGATCATGGCCTCCCTGATCACAGCGATCGCCTCCTCCAGATGCTGGAACTCATGATCCCCACCTGCGAAGATCAGGAGCCTGCCGCAATCGCGATACAGGGACTCGGCGATGCGAAAATCGATCACTTCGTCGCCCTGGTCCAGGAACAGGGTAGTCGGGACCCCATCGCAGGGGGTATCGACCCCGTATTTCCGGGTACTCTCGATCAGATCCCGGTCGAGGTGGTAGGTCTCGCCGTAAGCGGTGGTCTGGGACGTACCCTCGAAGTCCCGCAGCAGATCCCAGGGCGTGAGTGCCGGGTTGATGAGAAACAGATGCGCGAAGGTAAATCGCCGGGCCAGATACTGGGCGTAGAAACCGCCCATGGAGCTACCGACGACGATAGGCGGTTGCTCCCGGCGCAGCTCGTGGAAAAGATCGCTCAGGTTCGCGATGGCCGCATCCGGTCGATGGGCGGGATAAGACGGTACCAGGACACGGCTGGGCGCCAACCGCTCGCGCAGCACCCCCGCTTTATGGGATTGATTGGAACTGTTGAGGCCGTGAAGATAGATCAACATCGCTGGTCTCGGGTAGTCGGGTAGTCGGGTAGTGGGCAAGTTTAAGTGGAAACCTATTCGACCCTCTCACCCCAACCCCTCTCCCGGAGAGGGTGTCGCAAAAGGGTGCTGCGGGGGTAAACCCAGGCGAGCCGGAGTCAGGTGGGAGTAGCCAGCGACGATGCCCATTCAACGCCCCGTGATTGCGGTCAACACGAGCCCCCAGCTCAACCTGTTTGCGGGCGGGGAGATTATCCCCTCGGCGGTGGGGAAACCCAAGCCAGCTGGGGAAGTGATCTTCAAGCGTCCCGATCCGCGGGGGCTGTTGGTGTGCGGGGTTCGTCTTGATGATGACCTCACCGATCTGTTGGTTGCAGGGTCAACTAACCAGTCCGGATCGGATGCCACTCTCAAGCAACTCGGCTCACGGGCTGCTCGCTGGGGTTCTGAGGCAGCTTATCTGACCGGGAGGAAAGCCTTTTTCAAGCTCGCGCAACAACGCAGCTGGCCGCTTCTCGTCGCGCCCAAAGGGAGTCCCCCAAACACGCCAAGGCGGCGTTACAGCGCTTGGCAAGAGAGGGGGCTATTCCCTGCGTGCTGTGTCTTGCCTTGGCGCGTTTGGGTAGGCTCTGAAAATGTAAAATAAGGTGGAATGGGATACTAGGGGCTGTTGACATTTAACTCTAACCGACTGTTTTTATATGTTAAATAGTTATCAGTTGCCAGGGGACAGTTGTCAAAGAACCGTAGGGCGGGAAAGCGCAGCGCATCCCGCCTCCATGTTCCCCGCATCCGCGGGGATGAACCCTAGGGTGGGCGGTGCCCACCATCTAGGCACGGTATCGGTCGAAATGACAACGGAAAAATTAGAGCGTTAAATGTCAACAGGACCTAGGCCAAGCACCATAATTGATTCGCGCCGATTCGCGCGCTTCGTCGTTTCCTTTCTTCGTTGAGGTTTCTGACTATTGCAGGCCGGCGATTAGAGTCGTTGGTGGGCACAGATCACCCTACCCCCGATCCTATTCATAGGGACACACAGGTAATGATTGAGGTGGACCCCAACCGTTGGACAGTTAGGAACCGAAAATAAGTTAAGAACAGAGAGCAGTTCTTGAGAATCTTATTTCAGATAAATTTAATAGATGATTGCCTCGTCAGTCAAGT
>Ga0049107_10000116_pt1 | contig 19271 bp, 17 predicted proteins | sample WorMetilPIANOSA1_FD_61187 | JGI IMG/M metagenome (GOLD analysis project Ga0049107, IMG submission 61187) | Marine gutless worms symbiont microbial communities from Max Planck institute for Marine Microbiology, Germany - Olavius ilvae PIANOSA.1 | ecosystem: Host-associated > Annelida > Digestive...
CTAATTCTTAAACTACAGCACAATATCTAAATTTGATCGGGCCGGATTTCTGATATTTGTCCTAGTTTTTGTGTCACGTGACTCTGAACTTGACCAAAACCTCAGTGGTGACTTTCAAAACATTTTTTCTTCCGATTTCAATGAAATTTGGTACGTAGGTAGAGGTCAATGAGTGATGCACGACAGTATGCCGTATGGCCGGAACCAAGGTCAAGGTCAAGGTCACTCAAGGGAAGTCGACCGTCAGTCCCCACGGGACTAATTTTTATTATTATTATTACACACACACACACACCGTTTTAGTGACCATTTTTCTGGGTGAACCTGGGTTAGCTGGTTGCCCCTTGATTTTCCTAATGAGGGGTTCTGATCTGAAGTTTTACTGCCCGGATGCCCTTCCAGGCACTAACCAACAGCAACACACTGGGCTTCACCTTTACTGTATCCACTTCTGGGCATTCATTTTATTTTTTTTCCAGAAAATAACTATGGAAATCTTTCTTATCCATTATTGAAGCATGTTGGTGGTGAGGGTAGTGGTTGTGGTGGTGGTGATGGTTATTTCGGCTACTGGACTAGTATCTCAGATGATACACCATATACATCAACAACAATGACAAGACTTGTAATGATCAGTTTCCTGGACAACCTGGTTAAGCTGGTACCAGAATGTTACACCGTCCAAGAGATGGTCAGTCAAGTCATCTTTTTAAGGCACAGCTGAATTAGGTTCACCACGATAAAATACCTGAAGCATTGTATAAAAACGGTAAGAATGTGTGATACCATAATTTAATGAAAAGATGCATAAAAAAGTTTTGAGATGTTAACAGAAAGTATCTTAACAGACTACATTGCATGATCTTGATGGCAATGCATTCCATGCCTTTCCACCTGCCACGGTGAAGGATCTGTCTGAAGCACAAGCGTGTCCTTGGAACAGTGTAGTGTCCAGGGGCTTAAGATCACAGACAGCTCTCAGTGCAACTGCTTGCAGAATTGCAATGTGTAGGATGGTTCCTGTTTTTTTTCTCTAACTCAAAGCAGCTTGAAATTTTGTTCATAATTTCTGGAGTACAATATCCTAAAAAAAACCATCGCTTCTGAATGCATGCATAATGTCCCACCTCACCTTAGTTATGATGCTACACTACCTGAGAATACATTAGTGAGCAAAGAGGCACATTGTTTTCTTTTGGGTGGATGGCTCTTAAAAAGATACTGAGATGATTCTACCAACTGATGAACAACAAATTATAATATTCCTTGAAATTTCAAGTAATGACTGATGTATCTGTGATGCACCTTCTTGACTGAAATTTCACTAATATTATTATTAACAAGTTAAAACAATGTTTTGTCCACAACACATGTGTCACTGTGATGTCCGCGGTTTAAGGTGTGGCACCTAGCTCTTCTTTTTAAACAATGGTATTTTACTAATGTATATTATGCTAACGTTTTGCAGCAAAAATCGCTAGGTAGCCACACTAAAATATCAGTAACTTCGTCATATTTAAAGATTATTAAATACTCCTTGGCACTTATATGTAGATATCATAGTCGCATAAATGTTTAAAATTTCACACTGAAATTCCAAGCTGTTGCTGAGGAAACAGCAAATAATTTTAGGGTATTACTTTTTTTGCTCCACCTGGTATTACTGTTACTGTATTATGTATTACAGTTTTGAAGGATCAGATAATTATCAGCAGTAAACCAATGTCTGTAAATGCAGTGACTGATGAAAATTAACACAATGAAACGGCTTTGTGGTATCTTTTGATTTCTGATGACCAATTTAGCATTATTCAGTCTCAGAAATATGGTGGTTGATTGTGATAGCACTAAATGGATTTGTTTTGTTTAAGAAGATTTCATGTTGCCCTGTTTGTAGATTTCAGCATTATTCATACGGTGGATGATTGTGAAGATGAAGTTCGTGGTTTGACATCACTCAGTAAGAAACTGGATGTGTTTCGTGATGTCAGCAGTGACCAAGTGGACGTCTATGACATGAATTCCAACTACCGGTTAATGCGGCGTCACCTTTCCGTGCCAGGTAGTAATGTTTGGGATATGACATCAAACACAGTAGATCGATGTCTGTTCATGTCCGAATTTGTCGATAAAAAAGTGTTCAAAGTAACCATAGCAGGTGACTTGACTGAGTACGATGTTGGTGATTTGGAACCACGTGGACTTTCAATGATGACCAATGGTAATTTACTTGTCTCATGCCGCAATCATACTAAACTGGTTGAGTTGGATGACGATGGTATCTGTGCCATGCATTCCATAGATTCTGATGAATGGATTCCGCATCTGTGGCACGCAGTCCAGATGAGCAATGGTGATTTTGTTGTGTGCCACGGCTCTGGCCCCCACCTGCACAGAGTCTGCATAATTGATCGCTTTGGAAGTATTGAGAGAACCTTTGGGGGCCTCTCTGGATCAGGCGAAGATGAGCTGAATGTTCCTTGCCATTTGGCTGTTGACGAAAATGATTTCATTTTTGTGGCCGATTGTCTGAATAAACGAGTGACCCTGTTGTCTCCGATGCTCAGTTTTATTCGTCATGTGAAATCTGAGATGGCCAGCCGTCCACAGTGCTTGTATCTCGACAGAGATACAAAACGTCTCTATGTTGGTCAGCGGGATGGTGATGTGATTGTCATACAGTTGTAGCACTGTAACATCTACTATGTTGAAAATAGGTGCGATATATTTGTTTGTATTTTTAGTAGTCAGTTGTATGTCTGGTAAATTTAGGAACTATAATACTTGAACTTTCTCTCTCTCTCTCTCTCTCTCTCCATTTTATGGCCATTTCTCCAGGTGAACCTGGGTTAGCCAGTTTTATTGCAGCTGAGAATGATGGAAGTGGTAGTTACAACTGGAGGTATAAGTCGTGGAAAGCTCCAGTCAAATTGTCACCACCAACAAACCTAACTTTTTACAGGCTGGATGCCCTTCCTGTCGCCCAACAAACAGTGTCGAAGCACTGTAAGCTCTTATACTCGAACTTTACTTTTTTGTAATTTCTAACCACATAGCCAGTAGTTCACTCACAGTAGATGCCTATGCCAGCTGAACCTTCTGTCCCTTTTATGATATGTGAATATAAATATAAATGGCGGTTTGGCATTGCTATAAAGTGTTGGTCACAATCAACTGTTACTCTACATCAAGCCTGGTTAGTGCTTGGACAGTACAAATAAAATCAGCACAGTATGCACCAACTAATTTGGAATTTGGACATGTTTAGCATAAAACCGATGATGATTGAGACAAACATTGTATGATGATGGAGGTTGATGGAACCAGGCAGGAAACGTCTGTGGAAGACCCAACGGGATTGTCAAGAATGACGTGCAAGTTTTTTTATCCCGTCTCGGGAGGATGCACAACATAGAGCTAATAAAGAAGTAAAATCAATAGGGCAACTGGCTAACCCTGGTTTACTGGAAAATGGCCGCTAAATGTTTTATGTTACAGTTTTGAAGAATCAAATAGCTATGGATGGTGAACTGTGTTTGTAACTGCAGTGTCCAATGACAGTGGTAGATGAAGAGTTATTGGTGACATTATGCAGCTGTAGTCTGTGATCCATTTTGTTGCTATAATTGAACATATTGCTGACTGCATTAATTACAGGTGTAATGCTTGAACTTTAGTTTTATTAGCTGTGGATCTTAAGCTCTTAAACGATGATTAGCATTTTTCCGACACAAGATGTTAAAATTTTGTGTTTGTGCTACATTACTTTGACAGTTTTTAGTTTTATTTTTATCACTGAACACATCCGGACATTAACAACTCGCTGAAATGTGTTTATACACCATGTACATGGAGCTAGTTACCTCTGCCTAGGTGTTAATGACTTATTGGTTTTATAGTTGTGTGCGTGCATGAACGCGTGTGTCAGCCTCGTAATTCAAAAAGTTACGGGCAGATTCTCTTGTTGAATCACATTTGGCACAAGGGAGAATTGATTAAAAATTTGTTGTTTTTTGGGGGGGGGGGCAGGAAATGATGGCACTTTGTGAATGGTCATCAGTTAACAGATAGCACCGTGTTCTTATGATCAGTGATGCCACAAAGAGTACATATTTGTGGCTGCTTTAAGTGTTCATGTGTTCCTGTTTGGTCATAGTTCAGCAACAGTGTAGTGTTGTTAATCAGTTTTATCAGTTTGTTGTTTACATTCATTATGGTTATAAATGCTGCCTGCTGTTTATGTGTCATGATTTGTAGCCACATCATATAGTTTAAACAAACTTAACAGAGTACTGTTAGTAAGAAACCAGTTTAGTGAATGCAGGGAGAATTGAGACAGTTTTTCTTGTAATCTCATTTCATTGCGATACTGTGACAAATTTTAAAATGTGGAAATGGATTTAAAATAACTTCGAGAAAAAAAGAAGTGAATTTATAACTTACATTTATTGCTGCGAGAGAATCAAATCTTAGCACTGTTTAAAAGTGCTAGCTTGTTTAACTCTGCCAACCAGGTTATGTTTTCATTGGCATTAGTTTGTTTGTTAGCAGGATTACACAAAAACTATTCAACTGATTATCACAAAAAAATCGTTGGAAAGATGGCACAAGGGCCATGGAAGAAACCATTCGATTTTGCTAGTCATCTGGATTTACGTTGGGGTTCTGGTTAGGGTTACAGTGCCATTATAGTATATGCATACTGGTTTAACGGCCATTTTCCAGGACAACCCGGGTAAGCCAGTACCAGAATGTCTCCATTCTGGATTTTATTGGAGCTAAGGATGATGGAGGTGGTGAGTGGTGACAACTTTACTGGAGATCTATATATGTGCAATACTCCAGTCAAGTCATCACCACCAACATACAAACATGTAACATTTTTACAGGCCGGATGCCCTTCCTGTCATCAAACCAACAGTGTCAGAGCACTGAAGAAAAAGTATGTTAATATATACCTGTATGTAATATGGCAACCAATGTTAGAATGCTTGTAAGAAGAGTTATGATCAATTTACGTTACCTAGGCTTAATGTAATGTTGATTCCGGGCACTGTAGAAGCCATCCTCGGCCACTGACGCTTAATATAGCATCTTGCTAGCGTAGATTTGACATTTAGCAAAGTTCAAGCAGTTGATGCTTGAACGGGACAAGAGAAGATGCCAAATTCTTAGTAATATTGTTATTCATTTCCCTCCTAGTGTAAACACACACAAAGTGGAACACACTGCGGTCATTTATTGTTTGCAATGGTGGTTAGGTTGCTTCTGATGCTGAAACATGGAGCCTGTGACGAGAGTACTTGATCTCTCATGCATAAAAAGATGACGAGAAGGGACGAAATCATATTTGGCTTTTTATTGTTAGGCCTATATCACTTCATTTAAGTTATCTCAGCAAATAAAAATGTCGTCAGTCACTGAAATGCTGTTCATAAACTGACTTGAGATCATCTGAGGCATGAGCTAATGCTGTGTCACTGCAGCGTGTGATGTTTCTGCTGGAGGTGTGAAGGTGGCAGACATCGATTAAGTCGTGTTAGGTCTTCATCCCATAGCTCACGATCACTAAAGGCGGAACGCGCCACGGGCATCATTGATCCTGTATTGAAATTTGAAGAACACAGTTAAGTGCCACCTAAGCCTTAGTTACGTTGATGCAATCGTACCTAACTGCTAGTAAGATAAGAATAGTAAGTACTTACTTACTTATCATTTCCTGGCCTGCTTAGGCTAGGAGGCTGAGTTAATCTAAGCAAGCACCCAAATTTCTCGCAGTTGCCAATACTAATGTTTTCTGTGAATGGTGTGTATGAAACTGTAAGCTCTCAGTTACCACTAGACCGCTGCAGTGATGGTAACTCTCTGTGAACAGACGATGCGAACTGATAGGTATGATCAGCGAAATGAATAGGAACAGGAAAATAATATGGAATGCGATTTGTTATTAATTCCTAACAATTTCCGCATAATGTGAACGTAATTCTACTTCTGTGTATTTCTGAATATAGGCGAAAGTGTCCACTTTTCCAGCAATATTGGCGAAAAACAAAATACTGAGTGATCACGATTCACGAATTCACGATACTTTGTACATTGTTTTTGTTCGATCCAATGCAGGAATTAGTCGTACCGGTATGGTTCGGTTTCAGATTATGCTCACATTTTTGTGATATCCTATTCGTAATTTCCGGCTGCAGCTGCAGGTGATTGTTTACCGTTGTTATTACACCTGTATATTAGATGTTTCGATTGAGCTTAGTCTTTGATGATACTGTGATCTTTTTACATTCACAAGAAAGTGTTCGACTGACGTCTTTCACTGACTATACCTCTACTCGAAAAGTTGTACATGTGAGCGGATATTTGATTGTAACAATTCCGTTACCAATTTCTACTTTAATTCTGCAGTTTTTTTGTAAAGAATTCAGTACATTCGACGATGCTGGTAAAATTTCGCGTGATTTTCCCCGTCAAAATGTTCAGCATTGTATGTTACTGGTTGTATGTCCAACCAATTTCCTAACTTTGTATGTCAGAACATATGAAACAGTTTCACTTTCATTACCAAGTACCCGTGCCCATATAATTGAGTGTAGGCTCCGTTTGTTTGTATAGCCTGCACGATAAGTAAGTAGGATAAAAGCTAGCGTCAGATTTCTGTTAACCTGATGAGGCTGTGATTTTGGCTCAGAAGGTTGCAAAGTTAGGAAATTGGTTGGATTGGTTTGCAGGTTACAGGTCACTAGTCCAAAGGGTCACTAGTCTGAAAGATAGCTAACAAAATGTTCCACAATGCACTTTGTATTAATTGTTAATGAGTGCTTAAATGAAATATACCTAATGGGTCAGATGTAGAGCGAGTAAATTAACAGATGCACATTGGCCACATGATAGGAAGGGCTCCATGAAAGAACTGAATATGTTCCACAACTATTAAACTGAGAAAATCACTCGTAAAGCCAGTGCTGTGGCAGAAAACCTACAATTATATCAAGTTGTTCGGTTCTTCTGCCCAAGATCGTTATGCATGACGGCGCATTTAATGTTATTCTCTGAACGTATGCCGATATTTGCGTCGTGCATGACGATCTCAGATGGAAGAACCGAACAACTCGATATAATTGCAGGTTTTCTGCTGCATCACTGGCTTTACGAGTGATTTTCGTCCACCGAAAACGTCCGCCGATATATGCGTCGTGCATGATGATCTCGGGTGTAAGAACCGAACAACATGTTATAATAGGTTTTGGAGAGCTGGCTGCAGTTAATTAGAATATTAGACATTTGCTCAGTATATTAGTTGAATAATTAATATTTAACTGATAATATTTTAAAGCACTAAAATCTGACACTCCCCTTCCACCAGTAAACAGAACATCGGAAATAGAGTGAGTGATAGGCAGAAAAAAGAAATATATAAAGATGTTCGGTTCTTTCACAGAGCCCTTCATATATAAAGAAGTAGGCCTACAGTTGAAATAGAGAAACTGTGTCAACAGATTTGTACAGAGAGTACTTACCTAGTGGTATCTATTCTAGACCCCTTCACCCGGGTCTTCACCATTTCTCAGCACAAAACAACCTGATACTCACTTTACCGTCCCACAAAGGGTATGTCCGAATGAGATATATAAAACATTTACTTTTACTTTATAAACCAATGAATGACCTTGAATGTAGATAGCATTGGATAGCTTTAGACTGATGACCATTCGGACAAGTAACCTTCGGACTTTTGGACTAGTGAACTGTTCCAGGTTTGCATGCAGTTTTCGAGCCTGAGTGCTTGTCTGATTTCTAGAGCATATTTGTTTGTTTCTGCAGGTTTGATACATGTAGAAAGGGAGATCTGTTTGTCAGAATTATGCTTCTGCCATACTTTATTTTCTTGATGATCATAAGCGACATTGGCGATTTTGCATGTGCTACTGATAGTAAGCATCTTCAGCTTTGATGTTTTTAAGCATGTAAGGTTACATTATAGTACACTGTGTCCACAAAAAGTAAGCCAATGTTTTTGCAACAACTTTAAAAATTGTCCACAAATTTCGGTCAAATTTGGCACGTAGCTACAGCACTGAATGCTGAACAGTGTGTGTTAAAAGTATCCAGTTCACCTGCCATCTATTGTAAAAGTATGGAGACCAAGTGTAAAAGTGAGTGGGATCTATTGGTGGAATGGTTGTTTGCTGGTCACCACCCAAGGCCGATAGGCTGGGCGTGACGGGCTTTACCATGTAATTATCATCCACCGAATACAGCACAGTTTCCTGTAAATGTCTAGTGGTAGGGCGGTCCCCTACTTCTACGGTAAGTTCCATTTCAGGAACTGGAGTTGTCGCTACCTGAACTATTTCCGGTTCTGGTGATGGAAAAGCGACACTTCGGCCTTCCACTAGTGGTGGGGTCATCAACTGGGCTGGCACGGCCGCTGAGACAGAACTCATAGTGCTAACGGGCTGTTTATCCTCCATTCCAGCCATCTATTCCTTTGCCAATGACAATGTGTAGGAATTATCGCAATTCTGGCGATATCAATGAGTGCAACTTTTCGTGACTACTAATTCACCTGCTGAAGCAAATGAACCAGTACACATGACATGTCAATAATCAGTATGATCAAATTGAACTATGCCTATGGGGTGAGACAATTTTCATCCATAACAAAAATTGTTGACAATCAGTTCCAGCGACAATGCCGGAAGCAAGCTTTCTTTCGACGACAATGCTCGAAAAGTAGTCGTATCAAGGTGCACGTTGACAATTCACTTTCAACAACAAGAATTCCACTTTTGATCGGGAGAATCATGTCGAAACGTTGACTTTCACCGGAAAATGCTGACAATTCACTCTTTGCGACGATAGTGCATTTTTCAGCGTGGAATTACGATAAAATGTCGATAATTCACTTTCGAAACGTTGTGCAAAAAGAATATTGCTTCGTATATAGAAACAGTTGATTCCAGATGAATTGCGTGACAATTGCATACTGATTTGCCACAAAAATCTTGTCGCTACAACGTTGCTAACTCGAGATATCACTTACGCCGACACGAATTAGACGAAACAATTAAATTCGTGTATTTGTTGATTTCCAAGAAATAATGGCATCACTCAACTTTCTCGTCTCTTTCAGCAAAATAATAAATGCTTTTCTTTATAAATTGTCACTTTTCGTCAAAAACTTTTGAATAAATTGCGCACAACTTGCAGAATCAACCATATGTATTAACAGTCTTTCTCCCACGATGACTGATGAAAGACTGTACATGGTGCACTTTGTGCGCTGGCTTTTATAGACTCTGACTTGATAGCTAGGGGAGGAGGAGGAAGGGGAGGGGGCAGTGGGGTGAAGAGGGGAAAGGGAGAGAGGAGGGGGCAGTGGGGTCTCATGCTTTGCGCAAATCTGGGGTCAGATTTGAAACGACATTACTCGAAAAGTCGAAAGCGGTAAGAGCTAGACCCCCAATATGGTACACTTTTCCGACTAAATCGGGTACTGGCTATCGATTGGAGTAGGTTTAGAGACAATAGAACGAAGGATTACAGTTAGCGGGTTGGGGAGGGACGGATGGGAAATTACTGGGACAGGTAAGTGACGATGATTAAGTAATTTTAGTAAATGCGCAAATAGAAAAATGACCTTAAGTGGAAGAAATTTGACGAAATATGTGACCTCGTGACGGAAAATACTGACGGTCTGAGACAGTTGGGAGAGTGTGTGATTGCTTAATTCCGACGATAGAAATATGGAAATGTGGCTAGTGATGCTGTAGGAGGTGCAATGCACCTCCTTACTCTATACATATACTACTTTGTAATGTTACAAGATAAAATTGTGACAAAATAGTGTGATTTCACATAACCTTTAGCAAAAAAACCTCAAAAATTTAAGACAAAAAATTTTGTCTGATATAAGTTGTTCGAGATAGGCATTCTGTTTTACTTTGCTAAACTGACATTGCCGATACAATAAACACCATGTTCAAAACTGTTTAGTGAGTGGGCAATGCCAAGCCATGCCATCGTGTATGTGCAGTTCAGCAGTGGCATTACCATCTAATAGCATAATAGCATAATCTAATAAATATTGTTACTGTAAACACTTCCAACATTGATGGTAACAGTGTAAACAAATTATATGCCACCCAGCCAACAGTGTCACAGCACAGCTGATGTAAATAGCAATAAAACTTGCATTAAAGATTGTAGAGATTACTAGAATGTTGTTGCATACTAGCATTCACTAACCGAAAATAATGGCGTGATAACATCAAATTTTTGGCGCTAAAATTTTTAATTGCAATTAATCCTTATTCATTGCTACGTTAGGCCTACAAGTTTACACAATTAGTATTTACAGCTTTAACATTGTTTAAATTGTTTTTATATTGAAATATTGTTACTGTTGTTATTTCTTTGTTCTGTAACAGTTAAGCTGCCACCAACAATTATTCAGAATCCAGTTGCATACAAGATCTACAAAGTAGATGCCAGGTTAATAGTGTTGGAGTGCATTGCTGTTGGATCTCCAACTCCAAGGTAGAGAATAAAGTATATCATGCTTTTAGAAGTGAAATATATGTTTGTTATCTGTTACTACCTTATTATGATTGCCAAGTGTACCTGGTACTTGAAAAAAGGACATTCAATTACTAGGGCGTCGATCGCATACGAGAATATCTTAAGATTCTCACAGCATTGCCTGCGATCAACTCTCACAGGGCATTTTCAATCTCGTGAGAATGAAAAAAATGCGCAACTCGCCGCTTGTTACTCAATATTTCCAAGTAAATCAATGTGCAAGACAATAACAGTGGATGGGGAAGGGAAGGGAGTGAGGGGAGGTACATGCGGGAAGCCTACATCAAACAGTCTGTCATTCTCAATTACCAAGTCTGTCGAGACAAAACACCCGGTGGATGTTACATTCCCACACATTGCCCGGGGCTGCCGGCCAATGTTACAGCCACAGCCGCCGATCAGACGGATAGACAGTTTGCGATATGCGACGAGTGTAGTGGGGGCTCTATTCACGAAAGGTCGTAAACGGTGGTCAGTGATACTGTTCTATCGTACGTACGACCTGCTTTCGTGAATAGCTACCCAGGTGTGTGTGGGAGGCGGAAGGAGGGCAGACGCGCGTGCCGGCGGGCGGGCGGGCTAGCGCGTCTCCCTCCTGTCCCCGCTCGTCTCTCTGCCACCACGCCGCCCCCCCCCCCACGCGGCGGCGACTCACGGGGACCCCTGTCAGGAGCCGGAATACGGACGAACTGGCGGGCGGGCGCCGTACGCGGCGGCGCTCGCTGATGGCCGGCGTTCGACTGCACATGAAGACGACGCTGCTGCACATTGACGCTGCTGCACGGTTATTTGCAACAAATATATTGCAGTTACTTACGTTAAATCTGGAGAAATCTCGTAATAATGTCGTGAAAATAAGTCAGAGAATCGATCGCCAGAAAACGCTACGATCGATGCCCTATCAATTACCTAATTATCACTACAATTTCTTCCTTAAAGCATTTTCAGTAAAAAAAATCAAATAATCAGTATAATTAGTTACAGTTTAGTTTGTAGAATAATGCCTAAAATTTTGTGCAGATACGAGTGGAATAAAGATGGAAGGCCACTTGGCAGTGTGTCAAACATTGTGTTTGCTGGAAACGGCACGCTGCACATCTCGTATCTGACACCGGTGAACGAAGGCATTTATCAGTGCTTTGCTGGCAATGATTACGGACGCACAATGTCAACGTTTGCCGAGCTTCGGAGGGCCGTGAGAGATGGCTCTCCAGAGAACAGAGAAGAGATTTACAGAAATGAAGGTCAGTCGCTTAGGATTGACTGTCGACAGACTATAAAGAGCTTTCCAGCACCTCATTTCTCATGGGAGTTAAAGGATGATCGCCATACATCTCCTGTTCAGATGGACCATCGACGGCAGATTGATCAACATGGTAACTACTGTTGATGTTTACTGGCAAAAGTTGCTTTATGTTTTTAACTTTATGGCTTTGATGGACTGCTAATGAAAAACGATACAGAACCATAAAGTGTCTTAGTATGGGGACATAGTAGACAGGAAATTGTTCACATGTTCATATTGTGGACTTTGAACATGCAGCCAGAGAAGTACAGGTAGCCAGCTTGCAGCTGCATGGAAAGAAACAGAAAAATTACCTGAATTCGGAACTAGAAGTGGGCAGGTTCAGGAACAGTCATGCATTGTGTGTAGACACTAAGGTCACCGTGATTGCATCTAAGTTTAATATCACATGAATATAAAGCGAAGTGGAAGCATGTGGCAAATTTTATGAATAGCACAGACTAATGGTGCAAAAGAAACAGGAATAGTATCCATCCTGCATATTATTTTGCTCTGCTGTTACTTTGTGCATCTTTTGTGGAGACCTGGTCACAGCTTAAGATACTGAAAAATAGATCCACAAAACATAAACTGACAGTTTATGTTGGCGCAAAAATGTATTGATGACGGCATTTCTATACTGAATATCACTACATTATCGTCGCTGAATTTTCACTGTTTACAGAAGTTTCGTGTTCACCGTTTTTCAGTTGTTTGTTCTGTTCATTTGTGTAATCGTTGGCTACACATTTCACACATACATGGCGAGAGATTCTTCTTGTTTGCTGGTCCATCTCCTTGGAACATTCTCCCAGAGCGACAAATGCAAGGAAGCTGGAAGTGCAAACATTTCTCTTCACGACAAGCATTTGTACGATGTCGACTGCCTATGTTCTTAGTTTCACTGCTCCCAGTGACAATGCTGTGTTCCTCTATTCTTCCTGTAATAGGCGAACTGCAGTACTGTTTGCCATCTGTCTGGGGAAGTAAACTGGCTGTCTATGGTTATACTGTATGTACAGGGTGCGCCAATAAAAAGTATCCCCCTACAATCTCTTGCTGATAACTCATCAATGGTTTAAGATAATTTTGTAATATTTTGTAGGATTACTGAACGTTTATATTAACATACATCTGCCAAGTTATATTTCGCTGCAGCTAATAATGAGAAAGATACAGTAAATTAAATGCAGCTACCTGAAGATTTTTGAGCATTTAGTTTTCAGTTAACTAATTCTTATTTATATCAACAAAATTTAATGCCAGCTTTACACGACAATAACGTTACTGTGACGTAATGTTAATGTTAATGTTGTTTCAAACAGTAATTGAAGTTGTTTATTAATTTCTGCTCCAAAGTTCATTGAAGAGTGCAACTGACTGCTACCAGACAGAGCGGCAGATTCAACAAGATGCATGGGGCTCTACGTGCACTGCGCGTGTCTTTCAACAATGCCTCCACAAGAACTGTCCACAAATGCTTGAAAAGGAATATTGGCCACCTAATAACTCTCCAAATTTAAATGGAATGGAAATATCATGTCTGGGGAGCGACGCATGAAGCTATTTTGAAACCTTCATTTGAAGCCCAGAACAGTTTCTGAATTAAAAATTGCACTGGAAAAAAATATGGGACAATTTTCCGCAGGTGCAGTTAAAAAAGCTGTCCCAAGTTTTACAATTAGTTTGACAAGCGTACGTGAATGGTGATGGAAGACATTCTAAGCATTTATATCTACTCGAAAAGTTGCCATGACTAAAAGCAGCGTAATTTTGTCAATTCTGTAGATAATGTGATGAAACTTTCCAAGTTTACGGATAATTGAATGAGTAACCAACCAGTGTTTAAAATTTTAATCATACCTCTCTATAGTTCTTGAAAATTCAGCGAAATTCTTTATGGGATACTTTTTTGGTGTGCCCGGTACTTATTTCTGTTTCTTGAATCACGTGTGTGGCAGGAAGACTGCACTTTGCCTACGTGAAAGTGAACGACACGTCAGCTGGTAGCAGATATGCTTGCTACATGAAGAACCGTGAGTTAGACATGAAATATCCGGGCAGCTACACAGAGCTGATAGTGGCGCGGGAATTGCGGTTTCCAGGTTGGTGGCTGTGTGCACTTCATTTGTCGAGTGAAAGCTGTCGTTTATATATTTGTAATACCTTCCTGCAATGCGTTTGTAGTAGTGGGATGGCAGACTGTTTCTTAGACTTTGACATTGTTGGTTGGGTGACAGGGAGAGCATTGGGCCTGTTAAAAATCTTGCACCAGTAATCCCAAAGGTTCTTTATAAGACCAGTCGGGTACTGTGCCTAATCTGGAGTGACAACTGGAAAAAGAGGCGAGTTAAATGACAACAGCACTCGTTTAACGGCCATTTCTAGGACAAGCCTGATAAGCTGGTACCAGTATGTGTCCATTTTGGATTTTATTGGAGCTAACGATGATGGGCTCTAAAGAAGGCAGGAGTGGAGGAATGGTCCTGGTTGCAAGAAAGGGATTCATAGACGATGTAGTGGAGTGAAAGGAAATCTGCGTAATGCAAGCCAGTCGTTCATCTGCAGATGCTGTAAGGTAGATAGGCCAATCATAGATGGGCTTAATACTGATTTGCATCTGGATATTAGTAATGGGATATCGCTGGAAAAGGGTAGATAAATTCTGTTATTTAGGAGATATGTTGGATGCAGATGGAGGGTGTGATTCAGCAGTAACAGCCAGAGTCTGCTTGTTCTGCTTGGAAAAAGTTTTGCAAATACTTACCCATTCTAACTGGAAAATGATTCTCGTTAAAACTGAAAGACAAGGTATATGCTACTTGTGTGAGGAGTTGTCTGATGCATGGCAGTGAGACCTGGTCTGTGAAAGTAGAGCACGAATTCAAGCTGAATCGCACTGAAATGAGTATGATCAGATGGATGTGTGGGGTTAAGCTGAATGAACGAAAGAAAAACGAAAAACTCAGAGAACTCTTAGCTTTCGAACCAGTCAGTTTGATGATCAAAAAGAGTAGGTTGAGATGGTTTGGAAATGTTGAACGAAAAGATGATAATGACTGGGTCAAACGTTGTATGATGTGGGAAGTTGAAGGAATTAGACAGAGAGGACGCCCAAAAAAGACCTGGTGGGATTGTGTTAAGAATGACATAGAAAGTTTATGCCTGTCCCAAAAGGATGCACAGTCCAGGAATAAATGAAGAACAAGAATTAAGAGGGCAACCGGCTAACCCAGATTCACCTGGAAAAATGGCCGTTAAAACGGAGTGTGTGTGTGTAAGGTTGATGGAGGTGGGGGTGACAATTGGAACTATAAGACACACAAGGCTCCAGTCAAATCATCACCACCAACGAACTAACACCCAGCTTTTTACAGGCGGAGTGAGTGAGTGAGTGAGTAGTTTCTTAGTGGCACTTCAGCACAGATAAGGCCATTCAGTGCCATTTACGGTGTGTATGTTAGAAATTACATGTAACAGAAGAATAAACAATTAACACAAATTAGAAACAGTGTTAAAAGTAGGCCAAGATCAAGACTATATAGCTACTATAAAGGAATTTAACAACATCATAACTGGTTGTAAAAATGAGTTTCTTTTATCAGGCTGGTGCTCTTCCTGTTGCCCAATCAACAATGTCAGTGCAGTGAAGGGGAAAAGTCCTCCAATCTTGTCATTGACCACTAATGGCTCCTGATTACCCAGCGACGGTTGCCAAGCCTCTCCTCTGACGCCAGTCCCCCAAAAAGGCTGGTTAAATAAAAGCCAAAAGTAATAATAGTAAATAGGTAGTTGTTTCTACATTATAGTTTTTGGCTCTGTGTGGTAGACTAATCTGATAGTCACCAGTTATTGAGTGCCCGTGAATTGATTGAAGTTGAATTGTTTCTGATTCGTTCTAGTCTGTTCAGTGCTTCGCTGTTGCTGCGTTCCAGTCTGACATTACCTGGCCACAACATACCTTCAGTCTCTCTAGTCTTTGTAGTGTACTGTTGGTCCACAAATGATGTCTTTGTCACATGATGATGTGCTGTAGGTTAACTGTAGCTGAATATCTCTGGTTGTTTGTCAGGTATTCAGAATATCGTGCCACAACTGGCATTCTCATCAGAACCAGAGATGACTGTGTTGGAAGGTCACACTGCTGTCTTACGCTGCTTCTTCTATGGCCGGTCAGCGTTATGTTCATGTGGCTTCTTTCACATCTTTTCTTATCAGATTAAGTATTCAGTATTGATAACCAGCGTTTCTGTCGGTGCACTGCCGCTTCATAGTTATAATAATGAATTGTTCAGCTTATGCATGAATTGCTTTCAGTTGTCGGCATAGTGGCTGACTGCCAGCGTAGACAATGATAATATACGACGTCATGTACAGGAAAAGTGAACTTCAAATGTTGTGCAGCATAATAGATATAATTGAATGGCTCCGTGAAAGAACTGAACATCTCGATATATTTCTTTTTTCTGCCCATCACTCAATGGTGTTCTATTTCCGCCTGTTCTGCATGCATGCATGCATGCATGCATGTTCTGTTTTACGTTCTGTTTACTGGTGGAAGGGGAGTGTCAGATTTTAGTGTTCTTAAATATTATTAGTTAAATATTAATTATTCGGTTAATATACTGAGGCAATGACTGACTACATATTCTAATCAACTGCAGCCAGCTCTCCAAGACCTATTATAATGTGTTGTTTGGTTCTTCCGCCCAAGATTGTCATGAACGATGACGCATATATCAGCGGACGTTCAGAAAATAACATTAAATGCGTCGTGCTTGGCGATCTTAGGCGGAAGAACCAAACAACTCCATATAATTGCAGGTTTTCTGCCACGTCACTGGCTTTACGAGTGATTTTCTCAGTTTCGTAGTTGTGGAACATATTCGGTTCTTTCACGGAGCCCTTCAATCACACTTTGCAACACTGCCTAGAAAAAGTAACCTAGTGTGTGCTTTTCAGTATCTTTAAAGGTAAAACAAACTCAGATATTCATAAAATGAATGAATGGACGGACGGACGGACGGAGATATGTATATATGGATGGATGGATGGATGGATGGACGGAAGGACGGAAGGATGGATGAATCGATGACTGTGTTGCAGTCCTGTACCGTCGGTGACATGGTCGCGAATGGGGGACATAGTTCTTCGACACAACACTTCAGACTATGGAACACGGCTAACAATACAGAACGTTTCAATGTCAGACGCTGGTGACTACGAATGTCATGGACAAAATTATCACAATACAACTCACCACCACATTCATCTCGTTGTTGAAGGTCGCTATAATTTTATCTTACTCATCTCATTGTACTTGTTTCAACTACGTTGTCTGTTTATTTTTTTTAAACAATATTTCTGCTCATTTTTACACTGCGTGCTAAGCTTAGCGGCGCAGTGTATTGTAATCGGTCCTGTCGGTGACGGGTGGGTGGGCGGGCGGTGTCTGTTACCACGATAACTCGAAATTGCGTGCATCGTTTTTCACCAAACTTGGTCTGTACTTGAAGATGACCTTCTCCAGCTGATTAAATTTTGGCTGTCCTGCGCCCACGGGAACGGGGTCTGCGGCGGGGCAAAAATTTTTGGTTCCACCTTACTACAGCCAGTGCGCAGTGTTTGCGTCTCTCTGAGCGCTTTTTTCATATTATTATGCGTCAGCATGCAGTGCTATGCATGCAGAGTGCAATGTTATGTTAGCAAATCTGTCCGTCTGTCTGTCATGCTCTGGTATTGCACCTAAATGAATGCGCATATCATCAGACTCTTTCCACCTTCTGGTACGGGCATGACTAGTGTTCTGCAGCGCTACCACCGTTACAAAATTCCAATGGGAGCTTTCTCACCCCTGCATATTATTTAATGCCACCATTCCCTTTGGAATGGTGGCATTAATTACCAATGGAAATGGTGGCATTAAATACACAGGGGTGAGAAAGTTCCCACTTTGTGTATTTAATGCAACCATTCCACTTGGAATTTTGTAAGGGTGGTGCACCAGAAAATTCCCACTTCACATGTGAGCAGGTCCGAGCCTTCACAGCGAGGGCCTGCATGGCGTTAAAATGCCTCATTAAATGCCTCTTTATCCGGTAGCAAGTCAACTTCAGTCCATCCCCAGTTGATAACGTCGCTAGTTGTCGATTGGTGACCGGACCTTCTTTGTCGCTGCTCTGCGATCTGGAACAGTTTGCCATCCAGCGTCACTGCATCAGAGACACTCGGCATCTTCAGGAGCCGACTGAAGACACATCTTTTTGCTGTTTCACTTTCACTGCACTGAACTGCGCTGCACCAGTTTTTATTTTGTAATGTTGACTGTACAGTGTTCTTGGAGTTTTTTTCACTTATGGACACTTTAATAAAATTCGTTTAATAATAGTAACTAATAATTATAATACTTGGTGCACCGTTATTTGTGGGTCCAAATCTTGACAATGCTTGGGCTGAACGCTGTGCCGATCTCTCCAGAGCGGTGAGCAGACTCAGCTTGATCAGTTCACAGGACGCCGTGTGACTTCTAAGAGCCTCCTTCAGCGCACCCCGGGTACAGCATCTTCTCCAATGCTCACCTCTGTTGACAACGCTGGTCTGGCTACTTTTGATGAATTGCTGCGTACAGCATTATGTCGTATCACTAATTGCGACCTAACAGATACACAGTGGCTTCGATCTTCTCTGACGATTAGGGAGGGTGGCCTTGTAGTGAGACAGGCTGCTTCGCTTGCTCTTCCTGCTTTTTTAGCCTCAGCTGCAAGCACCCAATCACTCCAGGCCACAATCCTACCCAGCCACTTCTCTCAGGTTGATTCCGTTTTCAATCATACAAAGACCGCTGGCTGACCATTTTCGGTCCTGTTCCAATTCGTCTCATAAACAATCTGCCTGGGACAGGCCGGGCCTCCAGGCTGCCCGTGACTCAGTTGAAAGCAGCAAAAGTGACCCGTGGCAAAAAACAGCTTTCTTAGCTGCAGCCACCAGACATAGTGGTGATTAGCTGTTAGCACTGCCAATCGCCTTATGTGGTCTCCGTCTTGACGCTGAGACAGTTCGAGTGGCGGTGGCTTTACACCCAGTCGAATCACAAGGCACCACGCCCTCAATGACATCATTTCACGTGCGTTTGCCTCAGCCAAATTCCAGTCACGAAGGAACCTTCGCAGTGACGGCAAACGCCCTGATGGTATCTGACGCTGATACCCTGGCAAAGAGGTCTGTCTCTCATATGGGATGTTACAGTCGCTACCACGCTGGCCGACTCCTACATTTCGGTCTCTGCATCCTCAGCTGGCGCCGCAGCTGAGATGGCGGCGTCCAGAAAACGAGCCAAGTACGCCGCATTGTCAGGGTCGTACGTGTTCCAGCCGATTGCTTTGGAAACTTTGGGCCCAAT
>Ga0049107_10000118_pt1 | contig 19255 bp, 15 predicted proteins | sample WorMetilPIANOSA1_FD_61187 | JGI IMG/M metagenome (GOLD analysis project Ga0049107, IMG submission 61187) | Marine gutless worms symbiont microbial communities from Max Planck institute for Marine Microbiology, Germany - Olavius ilvae PIANOSA.1 | ecosystem: Host-associated > Annelida > Digestive...
GGCTGAGATATAGCGATAAAACTATTTTCAAAATGGCGGCCGTCCGCCATCTTGAATTTTCGAAATTTGGTATTTTGGTCATGTGACCTGTGTTAGAACGCGATTCTGCTTTATCCTACATAATTTCGCATCAATCGGATAATCATTCGTTGAGATATAGCCAAAAGACGATTTTCAATATGGCGGCCGTCCGCCATATTGGATTTGCTGTGACGTCATCATATTGCATCCAAATACTCGGTACCACATTCCTAACATTGTGTTGAGTTTTCATCTCGATTGGTTTAGTACTTTCTGATATACTTGGAGTTTCATGTTTCATCATTTTGGCTGGAATTTACCTATTCAGGGCCAAATTTTTTAGGTTTTTGGGGGCAAATAGGGGTCAGATTTCAATTTTTCATTTTGTAACCCAAAAACGGCACATCCTTGCGCGATTCCGCGTCTTTTGAGCCATTGCGCGTCAAAATCCGTCCAGGGGTTTCTTCTCTACGTTGGTCCGAGAAAAAAAATAAATAAAAAGTCACACAAAAAGTTATATTTCACCCCTTTGTCCCCGTGAACGGATTTTTACCAAATTTGGAACATATGTTCCTCTCGTGGACGTAATCAATCCTGACAAATTGTGTGTCAATCTGTTCAAGGATTTCGATTTTACAAGGGTCAAAATTTCCATTTTTCCCATACGAAACTGACGTCGCCGTTATAACAGTGCTGCGCTACTGCGCAGCCTGTGATACTAAAGCTCACCGTGACTAGGCTGGCGGAGCCGTCACAGCCGTAGCCGCACTGCATCTATGATATCTTATTACACTGCCAGTCTGCCTGGCGACGTCGTCACGACGTCGTCGTCACGACGTCGTCACGACGACGACGACGATGACGATGACGACGACGACGATGATGATGACGATGACGATGATGTTAGGTTTCCGGATATGGTTGGTTGGTTGGTCTAAATTTAGGTCACAGATCTCTTTCCTCACTTCCAAAGATGTTTCATTGTTGTTGCGAAGAAAAGATTTTGATGAATGTGTACGGAAGTGCACGCAAGTGAGACGTGGTCCTTGAAAAGAGAAAATGAACTGGCACTGTACTCGACAGAAATGAGAATCATTAGCTGGACGTGTGGTGTGAAATAAGAGATAAACTATCTTGCGTTGAATTAAGGCAGCGGTTAGGAATAGAAGACATAGTAAAAGTGGTCCAAAGAAATAGACTGCGATGCTATGGACATGTTTTAAGAAAAAAATGATGACTGTGTGAAAAGTGTATTACTTTCGAGGCTGAGGGAACCAGACAAAGACGTAGGCCCAAGAAAATATGGAAATATGTTATGGGCAAGGATCAGGGCTGTCGAAGTTGATTTTAAAAACCTAGGTTTTTAGTTTTTTATTCTCAACATAATTCTCAACATAAAAAGTCTGAATTTTGAATTTTAGAATTTTGTATAACTAATTTAATACAAATGATATTCAAATATGAATTGCGATTTATGGCATTCACATGGCCGAATGTTTGCTTGTGGGTCGTAATCTTGTGTCCGGCATTTGTAAGTTAAAAACCTTACAAAAACCTTTTAAAAACGTGAAAAATCTATTTAAAAACTAAAAACCTAAACAAATTGTAATAAAAACCTAGGTTTTTTTAACCAGCCCTAACAAGGATATGGATGATTTCCACATAAAACTGAGTGATACTATGGACGGAGGAGAACGATCAGAGAGAACTGGAGTGACAGAAGCAGTGACAGTGCTGCCGATAGCAGAATACGAATTGTGCGGTTCTGCTGCCGGCTCAGTCAGGTTGACCTGGATTTAAGGCCGTTAAACGAGTTTGTTTGTTGTTATGCCCGTGCTCCCTATGCGGGGGCATTAAGCGATGATGCTGTCTGACGTCTGTCTGTCTGTCGTGTACATCGGGCCGCCGCCTAAGTCGAGAACAGAGAGGCCTGGGAAGACTAAAATTGGCACAGAGTTAGCCCACGTCACACGTGACTCGGACACCACTTTCAAGGACAAAAGGTCAAAGGTCAAGGACACAGGGGACAGGGGCATATTGTGGCAGCCTCCCGCACAACTTGTTTGTTTTATGATGACGATGACGATTGATGGTGGTGATGATGACGGTCATGATGATCACGATCATGATGATGATGAACGTACGCGGCACGGCTGGTAGTCGTCAGGCACTTTGGAGTCGGGGCAGGTCGGGGACGTTTTCCAGCGCGCGGCGAACAGCGACGGACTGTCCACCATCTCGAAGTCGTCGTTCGAGTCGCCGTCGAAGTTGCCGCAGAGACCTTCCACCTGTCCGCCGTAGCGCCTCGACAACTGGACGAACGCCTGCGTCGCTAACGCCAAACAGCACGCTATAAACGTGTGCTCATCGACTCGAATTGTTGCGAATTTCAACTAACGATTTAGACAAACGTGATCAATCAATCAATTTATTTGCCAACACATACAGCAATATGACAAGCAAAGAGATAACAAAACATCAAGTGTTAGCTGGACTCAAAGGCAGGATAACCTGCACTAACAGGAAGAAGAAGAAGAAGAAGATTTCGCATAGACACTGAGGTCCGTTATGTGGGAGCTCATCCCCCTTTTGGCCCTTTGAGCCGGCGAGGGTTAAACCCAATTAAGCCAGTATATGACCGAGATTGGCCGGATGGCCGGCTCAATTTGACAGCCAGCGCCTTTAACCAACTAGGTCAATGTACCAGCAGTCCTGGTCGCAGGGGCTACTGCTATGCAGAACTTGCCGTTTTCTTCCCTAGCGGTGGCCGTAACCACCGCCAGTACTCATTGCGCCTACCCATGGAGGGATGGCCAGGCTGAGTTGGCCTGGGTGGCTGGTTACGTAGTGAGATAGTTTACCTACCCGAAGGCAGTCATCTATCCCAGTACTAACCGGGCTCGATGTAGATCAACTGTGTTGATCAAGACCAACGCGTTACTGCTATGCCAAACCGCCACCTACTAACAGGAGCCCCCCCCCCAACAACAAAAAAACAAAAAGCGACTGACAATAAGTGACAATGTAACACAGGAACTACACTGGGTTAACAAGAACAATGACCACAAAAGTGTAATTTACTAACGCCGGCTTTGAAGCCCATAACGGACGACGAAGACACAAAGTTATCAGGCAAAGAATTCCAAGAATTAAAGTAGTCATCGGCGCATTTTGCCACACGCACCTATGGGACATTCGGTAGTCAGTCAATCAGTCAATCAGTCAAATCATTTACTTACTATGTCACAGCACGCGAGCTCTCGCAACCGAGTATAATTTATTAGGTCATTGGTGGACCCATGCGGGTTCCGGGTTTAAAGAATAGACCCGCTCCGTTTCCTGGCCAGATGTCGAAAACACGACTAAACCAGGCTCTGTCATGTCCTCTGTCTTATTCAAGGTTTCCTTTGAGTGGTCTTGTGTTTTCAATGCGTTCACTTTGATTGTGCTTGTTTGTGCGTTCTTGGATATTCTGTGTTCAGTTGTCAGTACCAGAACAAGTGCGAGAATCAGTGATGTAAACACTATCAGTGATATCAGGCCTATCAGTGATGTAAACACTAAACAAGACCAAATTCTTAAGACCATGACCAAGACCAAAATAACAAGACCAAGACCACCGGAAGTAAACAAAGGCACTTGGCGGATTTAACTTTTAAGTAAGTAAAGGCCACTGTTAATCTCTCTAGTGATGTTCCAAGCACAGAATAGAGAAACTATAGCCTAAATAAGTTGCTGCGTCCTTCAAGATCATTATGACGACGAGCGAAACAAGACCGTGTTTCACAACACAACATCAGACCCTTAAGACCAAGACCAAGAACAACACTGATTTTTGGTCTGAGACCGGTCTTGTCCTAAGACCGACGGTCTCAGACCACATCATTGAGGCCTATGGAGTCAGAACATCAGTAGCGCTCAATGATTGACGTCCAGCAAAGGGCGCCCGGGGAAGGCGTGTCGGAACGTAGTATTAGCGAATGAGCGAGCATGTACATGTGCGAGCGATTGGCATAGTATATAATGTACGTGTGTGTAATATTCGGAATATCATCATCATCCGGAGCTTGTCAGCGACGTAGCCATTTCCACGAGTGTCTGACTGTCTGTCAAGCTGTTCTGTTCTGAGCACGCCGTCGAGCTGTCGCCAGACCCAGATTGAGTGGCCGTAGATCATTGTCGATAGTTCGTAACCAGGTCTGCCTCGGCCGGCCGGGTCTTCTCCTCCAGTGCTTGGGCAGACCAGTAGTACTGGCGTACAGTGCCCAAGAATGTTCCTGATTGGGGTCAGCTCTGCAGATGTGACCAAAGAAGCGAAGGCGTCTGGAGCGGACTGCGTCAGACAGTAGTGGCTGTTGGGTTCTTGATCGGACCTCGTTGTTGGTGATGTTCTCTGTCCAGTGTATATTCAGGATGAGGCGTAAACACCATTGATCAAGAGCATCTACCTTAGACACGACTTTTTACCTTAACTTTTTGACATTGTAACGTGTCCTTGAAGTTCACTTAGGACTAAATGCCACGTTAATCTTTTCCTGTATGATGATGATGATGATGATGATCGAATGTATTAGCACATTTCGCAGCCGTTGCTGTCACAGCCCAAGTCTCCGCACCATACAGAAAGATTGGCAAAATGCAGGAGTTATAGAGGCGCAATTTGGTACCGACGGAGATGCGGGAGCGCCACATGTTGCGATCCAGAGCCATCATACAGTGTTGTGTGATTGAAACTCTGCGTTTGATTTCCGGAGCGCTGTCACCAGTACAATGGATAAGAGAGCCTAGGTAAGGAAATGATTCCACTACTTCCACACTGTGGCCATTAATTGTAACCTGGTTGCCCGCGGGTGCGGGGTCAAGCATTGTCTGAATCTTGGTCTTTGACCAGTTGATGGCGAGGCCGAGTGGTCGCGCTTCTTCATCCATGATCTCGAGAGCGAGAACCAGCAACGACAGCATCTCTGCGAGGAGAGCCACGTCGTCGGCAAAATCCAGATCCGAAAACAACTCTAGAGCCAACGGACGTACCCACCATGCCTCGATGTACAGTGCGCTCGAGCAACCAGTCCATAGGATTCAGAAAGAGATCTGGGGCCACTACGCAGCAGTTGTTGGTAGCGTGGTCCGTAGCCCCCCCCCTCTCAGGCAGGGCTACGGACCACCCTCCCAACAACTACAAGAGACAATCAATAAAGACAGAAGCGGACGGCGTACGGGCGTCACAGTGGTTGACTGGAAAGAAAGACTCGTTTCCGAAATGACCTTAATTTATTGACAGGAATTTCAACCCTACTCACTCACTCACTTACGTCCTTGGTGAAGGTAAATCAAAGCTAACGACAGCGAGTACGAACCTCCGTCCCAGACGACGTTCAGTCCGCCCTCGAAAAACACGACCGTGTTGAGTCCGTTGTAGACAAGGTGGCCGCCGTTGAACCGGAAGTCGGCGAGCTGGTGGGCGGCCAGCTGGCGACCGTCGACCGTGGGCGGTCTGCCCATGACCAGCTCGACCGACGTCCCGTTGACGAAGATGCCGACCGCCTTCGTGCACGTGACGCCGCCGTAGCCGCACTGGACGTTCTCCGCCTCGACGACGAATTCGCCGCCGACGTGCCGCGACAGAACGTACGTACACGGACCCTGCGACAGTGATGTTGACCAGAGGACTGGACCGGCGGAGACAAGGATGAGGATCAAGTCTTCAAACATGAGGATAACGACAAGAACCTACACCTAGAAGGACAAGGACAGAGACAAGGACCAAGCCTTCAAGGACAAGGACAAGGACAAGAACTACGCCCATAAAGATAAGGACAAAGTCAAAGACCAAGCTATCAAGGACAAGAACTACGTCCATAAGGACAAGGACAGAGACGAGGACCAAGCCTCAAGGGCAAGGACAAGAACTACGCCCATAAGGACAAGGACAAAGTCAAGGACCAAGCCTTCAAGGACAAGGATAAGGACAAGAACTACAACTACTAGGACAAGGACAAGGACGAGAATGTGATGTACAACATTTAAAGACCCATAAAGTTGCAACTGCAAAAACTGATAGCAGAGTTTACTTAAAACAGTAATTCAAAGCTCAATGATAGCGCTAAAAGTTAAATAAGTAAATATCAATCAGCAACATTTCACTCGTCTGCAATACATAACTGCAATTAATGTGTGTTGCACTTAGTTAACTTCATATTTAAGGACTTACCAAGGACTTGAGTTACAAAGACAAGGATAAACGTCACTGTTCAACGTATCGTTACTGTATTGATTGCCGACTCAAGGTTCACGGTTAACGGTTCACTATCTGCGGTGATGCATGCCCCCCTTTCATGCGTCAATGCTTCAGCATTGACGCATGAAAGGGGGCATGGATCACCGCCTCACAGGCTGGCCCAATGCATGAGTCCGCAGGGGTGGGAAGTTAGCTAATGCTGCGCTGCTCTCATTAATTAATGAGGCGTGCGTGTGTGAATGTATGTTGCGATACCCTCCTCTCGAGTGAACACGTCGGTCCCGCTTGTGTGCAGGCACGATCGAGTAACCCGAGAGGCAGGGCGTGTAGGCCTAATGGGAAGGGATCGGGGAGGAGGGGATATTGAGTGGCGTTGTACCTGTTTCTGCCCGGGTTTTAGTGTCAATGTTTTTCGCTAATCCAGGCACGCATGTCGGCAGGCCGCCCAGCCACTCAGCACACCTCGCACCGTCAGCCCAGGCCGAACTTAGCAGTGAGTGTGCACAGGGCCCATAGGCAACCCACCAACATGTAGCCCGGCACCTTCTGTTATCGCTGACTAGGCAATGGCTAATTACTGAACGTCATTTAACCCAATAATTAACCAAAAAACGGTCACAGATTATACAGGACACCGTCGAACCCTCTTTGCCTGCCCGAGAAATTAATCTCAAAGCATGCGCCCCTGAAATCCGAACACGAAATCTACCGGCCGACCCGGGGAACTGAACCCCGCCCCTCCGGCAGACCGTTCCGGTCGGTGCGCACTGTATCTCAGTCACCCGAGCCACCGATGCAGATCTGCTAGCTGACTTATTCTGTGTGAAAACTTGAACCTCAGAAAATTTCTAAGTCCGAAAAAAGTGCCAAAAATATCACATTTTTGTCCCTCATTTCTTTCAAAGGGCACATTGAACAATGCCAATTTTTATTCGGATCATAGTGCATCCTGTGACAAAATTTCGCCAATGTTCGTGCATTTATGTTTGAAAAAAAAATGGTCTAGAAAAATAAGAAATACGATCAAAATATTATGGCGTCGCTGTATACAAGGTGCTGGCGCCAACAGTCAACAAGCTAAAGGCGAGAAAATGTCGCATACGGAAATGTAAAGGTATTGTTAAGTTTCACAATTTCGGTGCAGTTTGCTGCAGTGTTGACTGTGAGATACGATTCTGGAGGGTAGAACCCTACTTCAGTTTGCCACCCCGCCGCTGGATTCTCAGCCTGCTCTGCCCAGCAGGTTAAAAGAAAATTTAAAAAACATGGCATTATTCTTTCGCCAAAAATGTTCTTCGTTGCTCAAATGTGCCAAATTCCGTGCGAAATGTTCAAACTGTGGGCCGGGACCCTGTCGGAGAGCTCAAGACACTCGCCACGTCCCCTAGTCATCTGGGACTCCCCCCCCCCGAACCCTTCCGTTTCCGGTTCCGCATTATCATCATAACAGTTTTTTTGCGTGTACCACTACCGCGGTTTAACGGCTGAGCTGACCACCGTTACCTGATGGAGTGCGCGTCACAAAACAGCCACAAAACGAGCTACTGCCCTGCTGCCAATGCAATAAGAAAGATTTCAATTTAAAAGAATATCCTCACCATGCAAAGTTCTGTCACAGAATATTTAATTTCATTAAGAGTACAGAAATTTTTTTTTTAAATAATCTGCCCGTGCTCTAACAGTTTCATACAAGCTGTGCGGGAGGCCGACGTAATATACAACCGCCCAGGCCTGCAGATTGACAATGACTTCGTATTTATTCGCCAGGTGGCACCTGTTCTGGCATGTTGGCTATTTAAGACATCAGCAACAAGTTGACCTCTGACCTTTTGACTTTGAAAGTGGTGTTCGAGTCACGTGTGACGTGGTCTAGCTCTGTGCCAATTTTAGTCTTCCTCGGGGACCTGTTAAAACGGACGCCAGCCTTGTGCCATGAATATTCATGATCGACAGGCAGCGGCTCGCTCTGGGTGGTGGCGTAGATTATGACGCCGTCCATATAAATTATGCAGTGACTTGAACAGCCAACCACGGCGGTCTGGTGACCTTGACCTTTGACCTGTTGATCTTGGAAGTGGTGGCCGAGTCACGTGTGACGTGGACTACCTCTGTGCCAATTTTAGTCTTCCTAGGCCTCTCTGTTCTCGAGTTACGCCCGATGTACGCGACAGACGGACAGACGTCATACAAAAGCATCGCTTAATGCCCCCGCCTATTGGGGGCGAGGGCATAATAATATTGGTTGTATCCATTTCGTGGTTGTATCATTGCAACATTCATTTCAAAGACGTGGTTAAGCACTCTAATGAGGGACAAAAATTCAGTAATTATGTTATGCGTTGTTGGCATTGTCGCCATGCGTTATTATTCAGAACTATATACACGTGGCCGACCTCGGCGATTTGTCTCGTTGAACATCACTGGTCGTTACCTGATAGGTGAACGTGCGTCCGTCGAACTGTTTGTAATGCGGGTCTCCCGACGCCCAGCAGATGCCCATACATTGATCGACTTCTCCAGCCTTCACCCAGCGCCTCTGGCTGCACACGCTGTACACGCAACGGTCGATGACTCTCTGTCAAATATTTCTACATCAAAACCCAAAATAAGGATGTAATCTTGAATTCGCTGGGCGCAGTTTACTATTTCGGCCGCCTTGCTGACAAGCACGGTATTCATTTTTTAGGCATATTCTGTAGCCGATAATTGTATCAATGAAAAAAGCGCTCAGAGAGACGCAAACGCTGCGCGCTGGCTTTAGTAAGGCGGAGCCAAAAATTTTCGCCCAGCCGCAGACCCCCTTCCCGGGGGCGCGGGACGGCCAAAATTTAATCAGCTGGAGATGGTCACTACCCTTACCTATAATAAAACCCAGTTTGGTGAACATCGATGCACGCAATTTCGAGTTATCCTGGTAACAGACCGACAAACACCCACACCCACAAACAAACACACACACACACACACACACAAACGAACAAACCCACAGACAGGACCGATTACAATACACTGCGCCGCAGCTAGCTAGCGCGCAGTGTAATAAAAACAAGCTTGTGTGGCCGAGATGGCCGTACGATATGCGGCCCTCTGTGCGTGCTGAAAAGTACATGTGTGTCATTGTAATTCGCTAGGTGGCGCGACGTGACGCTAGCGGTTGTCGAAAAGACGTTACCAATAGCAACGATAACGGGACGGACGGACAGAGTGCGACGCAATATGCGGCATAAGGGCCGCATAACAATTATTAGCAGCTGTGCGTAAATGACTTTAGGCCAGATAACGTAGCGGAAACATACAGCCATCGCAGTTCGCCTAAACCTTAAACATATACGCTACGACGGAAAAAAATGGACATGCTCAGGTTGAATCTGACGGATCTTTTTGCGGTAACGGTTAAGGGCATGCATAGGCCATCTCCGGTCTGGGCAGATAATTTATGTCAACATCCTGTACGAATTTCTCGGACGGGCAAGAGAGAGTTCGACAGTGTCCTCTTTAGCTGTTGGCGTTAGTGGCATTCAAAATGGCGGAGCTTAAACGTCATCCGGGCCAGGGAGTGGACCTGTTAAAACGGAAGCCGGCACTGTTTGGCTGCGGAATCCATGGAGGCAACTTCAGAAGTACGGCCGGGCATTGTCGGTTCTACGCAAAGGCAGCCCCGTACTCGAAACGAGTGTATAGGGTTCTGGAGCTGATCCCGGTCCTCAGCAGTCAGTCTGCAGGTGACCGAAGCCATAAACCCGGCGGTAGGCTGCCGTTACTTTCCGCCAGGCCCGCGGTTACCTTCCCAGCCGCCGAGCATCGCCGCCCATTGGCTGGTACCAAATTATACTGCTTGGTGACAGAGGCACGTGTGTAAACAACTTACCCAGGGTTGCACTCGGCAGCGCGGCGGTCGGGATTCGAACCGGCGACCTGTTGATTGCATGTCCGGCTCCATAACCACTCGACCACCGAGCCACACACCGCAGGTTCTATTCGACTTTAATTTATTGTAAGTGTAATAGTATTTTGTTGCGATTTGTCGCAATATTAACGACTTACTATTCGCGGCAGCCGACGGTGACAGTTTCTCCGGGGTGAAATGGTTTGTCGTCGTAGATGCACGGACAATCGTCCGGTTTCATGCACGTGCCCTGCATAATTCAACCGCATTCGACGCTGAACCGGACAGTCAGCCGAAATGAATGGAACCATCGGTCTGAGTCAGTGACCACTGAAGCTGAAATTCCGACACTGGTCATCATCTAGCAGGGCACTCGGTATAGAGCGCAAACCTTCCTCTGTCGGAGGTCGAGCAACTCCTAGCAAGCTGATTAGGTGAGCCGCATCCAGTTGATATTCAGGATCTGGACTACGAGTAAGTTACGTTAGTAATATGTCAATCGATTGATTTTTGATTGATTAATTGATCGATCAATCAATAAAACAATCAATCAATCAATGTTTATTTCAGGAACGAACCCACAATACACAAATAGCCAGAGAGTCAGAAAAGACAGACGGAGATTGCTGAAAACACTACACATGTACAAAATAATACAGTGCAACACATTTCGAACTGCATGGTGGCAGCAAATGATGCAGAGGATGTTAACGTAGACACAGCTTACGGAAAAGACGACGGCCACAGCAGTCTATCAAATCTGACTGCAACGTGTGTAGGCAACGGAAGACCTGTCGGGAACCGGGCGGAACTTGGAGTGATCTCGGGAAAAAATAAACCCATTAAACAAAAGCCGGAAACTAGTTTCTTTCAGTGTTTTACGCTGGTGGTTTGGGCGCATTCAGCTTCTAAAAACGTACTCCAGCGATGCCAGCGCAAACATACTAAAGATAAAGGTAAAGGTAATGTCGACTTGTATAGCGCGTATACATGAAACATCTCTAAGGCACTCGATGCATCGATGCATTAGAGATTTTTTGTTGATGCGCTATATAAATCTACGTTTACTTACTTACTTACTAACTCAGATATAACACGCATTGTCAAGGGACATCACAGTTTTACCTGCACGAGAGACGAAAGGAGACTAGGCAGCGTGATCGGAGTTGTATGTATTGCTGTGTTCCATTGATGCTGTGAAAATCACGTTTATCGTGTAGGACGTATACATATCGTTGACTGATGTACAGTGTTATTGAAGTTCTTCTACTTAACGACACTTTAATAATAATCGTTCAATAATAGTAATAATAATCAGAATCACGCGTCCCAAAGGTGAAGTCGTGAAGTGGTAGTAAATGGGTGATCACAACAGGTGAAATCGGTTACGTTTTTCGCTGACCGAGTTCATTACAAAATGGCGGCGGACAACAATTTGCTGGGTAAACAAAGCGTGATGATTGTTTTTTTGTCAATTTTTGACAATCAATCAATCAATCAGTCAGTCAATCAATCAATCAGTTTCTTTATTGAACGTTATTGACAAACGCAGTGACGGTACGTCGAACAACAATGTAAATGCAGAAATATGTCAGTAAACATCGGTTTACAACATGCAGAGGAGGAAATTATTTCGCAAGAAGCTCGATTTAGCTTCAGGCAGCATTAAGTCATGGCTACGTTTACGTAGATTATAACCTGTTTTCTTGCGAGGAGGGAGGAGTGATCGAGTGTAGGACATGCTTGGGAGTTGTTAAAACTGCATGGAACAAAGCAGAATCGGCTGAGTCGAACAATTCCTTGAGCGCACTGACATCAGAAGGTAGAAAGTTTGATTGCTTTGCTTGTTCAAAATGGTTTGCAATTTTTTTTGCTTCATCGGCGTTAATGAATCCTCGCTAGGAAGGGCTTGCATATGTTATCTGTGCCAAAAGAGTAGCCCGTGCAACATCCCATAGCGCCGGACCGCTCAAACCATGAGTTACGAAATAATAATATTGTAAAATGACTTGAGCGACCTACAGCGAAGTGTAACTGTCGCTATGTCGGCCTATGAATGCTTCTGTATGACTGAAGCATGTGTTTCAAAGTGTATTTCGTGCTTCGCAGCGTCTGTTTTTGTTTACTTCCACAGTCGATCGTATAGTTAGACACGCCCAACTCGTAATCAATCAGTCAATCAATCAGTTTAATAGCAACCTTATGGTCCGAGAGCCGGATAGCAAATGATATGCAGTTGAAATAATAGATAAAAACAGCATATTAAATAAACAATGTGCATATATGTATATAGGTGCTGGGAGAGATGTGTAGAGTCGGCTAGGAGTCACTGTGTTGGTTGGTAATGGTGTAGGCCAAAGTTTATAAGTGAACAGTACTTTTTGGTGCGTAAATTGGGTCTTCGCAAGGAAGTGGTGAGTCTTAGCCTAGTGGTAACGGAGGTATCTCGGGGAGGTGGAATGAGATGATGAAGACAGGAGGTTGGTTTGCAAATATCTTGAAAAAGGGATCTTGAAAGGTTATTAATCTCGTCAACTAGTGAACTTGTATTCTTGTGATCGCGAGATTACGACGGGACACGACAAAATGCGGAGCGGGGCGGATCGCCATTGGTCAGTTTTAATCACGTGACAGATCCGCATTTTGTCACTTCTCCAGCAGTCTGTTCCGTAGATCCGCAACCCTAACCCTAACCCTACTTTGATCACTGATGCGCAGATCCGCAAATTGTCGACGTTCCGATCCGCCCCGCTCCGCATTCTGTCGCGTACCGATAACGAGTTGAATGTTACACGGCATACGAGCGGGAACTTACGTTGGGCGACAGGACGGTCTCGCTGGGACATGCACACCCGTCGAAGATGGGTTCGTTGGCGGCGCTGCAGAAGTCGGCCGTGTCGTCGTAGGTGGCGCACGTCCTGCCGCACCGCCTGACGTCACGCAGGTAGACCTGATTGGACGGACATCGGATGTTCTTGGAGCAGTCGATACCGCCGCAGTCCCACGAGGCGTTACTGCACTTGCTAGATGCACACACACACACACACATGCACACACGACCAGAGCGATGTTAACAACGACCGGACTCCAAAACAGATTTAAAAAGGTGCGTAACGGTACACTTGATATAGCGCCTCTTCGAGAATCGTCACCTCAGAAGCGCTCAGGTGTGACGCGTGTTCTCGAGGGATCTCACAGTTTTACCTGCAAACCCACACGTTCATCCGCAATCGAAATGAGCCATATCTGCCTTTGCCTTCCCAGCTATAGCTGGTACTCATTTACCGACCGCGGAGGGATGGAAGGCTGAGTTGGCCTGGGTGGCTAGTTACGTAGCGAGACAGTTTACCTGCCCGAAGGCAGTCACCCATCCCACTACTAACCGGGCTCAATGTCGGGCAGAGGAGACACTGGGCAAGTCGTTTATACACGTGTGCCCAGCTCCTTTGAATTTACGACCATGTGGCGCTATAGATATTTAATTAATTAGATTTTTATTTTTATTTAATTTGCATAATGCGCTGCTGTACCTTCCCTTCAGTGCTATGACACTGTTGGTTGGGCGACAGGACGGGCATCCGGCCTTTAAAAAGTTGGGTTTCGGTTTGTCGGTGGTGACATTTGACTGGAACTTTGAACGTCTTATAGCTCCACCTGTCACCACCCACTTACATCATCCCTAGCACCAATAAAACCGGCTAACCCAGGTTCCCAGGTTCACCTGGAAAAGAGGCCATTGAAACGGAGAGAGAGAGGGAGAGAGAGAGAGAGAGGAGACTGAGACAGAGACAGACTGAGACAGAGACAGAGACTGAGACAGAGAGACAGAGAGAGAATGCGCTGCGGTACTATTATCTTATGCCACTTCGAGATGGTTAAGCGCCGCTGGTTGTGAAAAGTACACGCAGGTCGTTACTTTGAACTAGCTGACGACCGTATCGACAGATGGGTGTTGTGTTACCATTGTCCGCACAGTAGATCGGCGGAGTTTCCGGGCGCGACGGCCTGGCCGGTGTACGGATGGTAGCACGGACAGCGATCGGGAGCGCGACAGAGTCCTTGGTCGTCGAAGAGCCGGCCGCCGGTGCAGTGGCAGCCGGGCAGACAGTCGATGTCGGCCGGCAGCCAGGAGTCGCCGCCGCCGTGGGTCGTCTGAAGGTCGCGGCAAGACCGCGGTCTAGGTGCACAGTCCGAGTACCTTAGCCCCATCGTCGTCGGACACGAGTAACCGTCCACGCCTACACCCAGTAACCATAATAATAATAATAATAATAATAATAATGAAAAAAAGCGCTCAGAGAGACGCAAACACTGCGCGCGCTGGCTGTAGTAAGGTTCGGACACCGCCCGCCTGCCCGTCCCCCGTTGCAAACACCAGAGTCACAGACAGGACCGATTACAATACATTGCGCCGCAGCTAGCTAGCGCGCAGTGTAATAATAATAATAATAATAATAATACCCGTCAGCTCATATCTCTGCTTGGTAGGAGAATTGCTCAGGTCTCAGGGGAGGCTAGAGAGATCAGTTTCCTGTTTCGGCGCTGCTCGGTGCTAGTGCAACGTTTCAACGCCGTCTTGCTGCGCGATGATCTGCCTGTCATTGACTGAACGATTGATGATCATACCTGCCTTTGTATATTCTTCTAATTTTTAAACTGTTTCGGGAACATACCTACCGACGATAAAAAATAATAATAAACAGGACGATATTTTATAGTGCTGTCGTCATGACCGAGGTCATTGCGAGAGTTCACTCGGTTCATCTGGTGAATGTAGAGCAGCGCCATACGGCCGCCGACCCTCAGATCAAGCCACTACCTGACTTGGGCTGTAAGTCCGCCTGTTTTAGGTAGATATCATCTACAACCACCATCGCCATATCACTCAGGGGCATAGGAGGAGGGTTCAGAGCATGTTTTGACCCCCTAGAAACGTCACATTCTTTCATTCAAAACTGTCGTTGGGTAATTCTGCAAGTTTCACATCATCAGGGATGAAAGACTCGTGTCAAAGATTAAAGGTAAAACTAATTTTTCGAGGCGCACGAAACAGTTTGATGGCTCGACCTGACTGAACCTGACCCCCCATACGCCACTGCTAGCATCACCATCAGTGACAGCATTACTACGCTGTCTACTCACGCGCGGCCGCCTTCGGCAAAGTAACACACATGAGAGCGGCGTATTTCTATACGGGGTCAGCCATGCCCCATCCCAAGGGGAGGGGGGAGCCCGCGCCCCCAAAATACTTTTTACCGCGCGACGTTATGCATCCCGCGGTACTAGCAGTCGTCCGGTGTCCGTCCGTCCGTCCGTCCGCCACGCTCGTGTATTGTTATCGAAACGGCTATAATATTATAATCGAATGCTACCTGATCTTATAAATATATCATATCCAGAAAGAGACTTAAAATATTAGGTTTAACAACACTAGAATCTCGTACACTAAGGGGTGATTTCATAGAGGTATTCAAGATAGTAAAGGGTTTTGTTAACGTTGACAGGAATATATTTTTTTTCACAGAGACATTGGAGTTTGTAGGGGGCATAGTGAAAAATTACATATGCATACGTTTAACCTGGATGTTCGAAAATTTTCGTTTAGCCAAAGAGTTATTAATCATTGGAATGCACTAACACAGCATGCTGTTGATTGTAATACTGTAAGGGATATTTATAAGCCCTTGCTTTTCTTCCCTTTTTGGTCACGTTTGCCGTCAAGGTTACGTGGCCTGTTGAGTTGAGTTGAGTTGAGAATCTTTTCTCGACCTGGTAGTTCCATCATTTTAGTTTTTACGCCATCCTAGCGTTACACAATTCCACGTCAGCGAGGGCGTTAATTATATGGGCTGGATGGGGGGAAACTTTGCAATTTTCGGCCAATATCTCACTCGGACTTGGAACTGGTACAAGACTGGGCCGTGGTTACTACGGAACGTTAATAGGAAGTCGTATGTTCTCTTTCGACGCCGTGTCATTTCCGATGATCTCGACTGACCTTGAAACGTCATTTCAGCACCCAGAAAGCTATCGAAAAATGTTGCACATATCGCCCAATGAACCATTTAGAAACATCGACTCGTTTCTAATCTTTCCACCGAATTTTGTGAAAATCGGCTGAGTACATTTTGCGTAATCCCGCTAACCAACAGACTAACGCCGACGAAAACAAAACCTCCTTGGCGAATCGGGATGCGAAGAAGAGAAACCTCGACAGAAGGAGGCCAGCTGGTCGTTGCCCATCCAGTCGACGTAGACGCCGCTGATCGCACAGCGGAAAGCCAGCGCCGAGATCATCGTACAGACGGACCGGTCGACCGGGTTGGCGCAGGCGTCCTTCACGCACCAGGCCCGATACTGCTTCCAGTCGAACGTCCGCAGGCATCGCTCGAATACGCTGGATTGGCCGACCTTCTGGCAGTGCGCTGCCGCGTACAGCTGCGCCTACCGCGCCAGAAATCCAGAAATCAGACGCACGATCGACACAACGGAAATCTAGAATGGCACTCTATGGAACAGAGCAGATTTTTGCCAACGCAGCCGATCCCGCAAAATTCGTGTGTCCCTATTGTTACACTGCGCGCTAGCTAGCTGCGGCGCAGTGTATTGTAATCGGTCCTGTCTGTGGGTTTGTGACAGCGGGCGGGCGGGCAAGCGGGCGGGCGGTCTCCGAACCTTACTACGGCCAGCTCGCGCGCAGTGTTTGCGTCTCTCTGAGCGCTTTTTCATTATTATTGTTGTTGTTGTTGTTGTTCCTTCATTACACCCAAACAGTAACACAGTAATACACACATACAGGAAATACATAAACACAATACACGACATACGAAATAAACCAATATAGTAAATAATATACGTATTAAAAAAAAAATTAAAAAAAACGCTGGAGGAATTTAAAGATCAAAAAGTACAGAGTAAATGACGAGGTGGAATGGCACCAGATGGCCATTTTAATGTCGGTGTTGCTGTCCAGCTGTGGTGACAGTTCTGTTGAAAATTCCTCGATCCGGGTCGTGATCCGGTATGATCAGCACCGAAATCAGTGTTTTACTGCTAGTGAGACTACCCACCCCTCAGAAGAAAAAAAATCACAAGAAATCGTCGACAAGTTCTTGAGTTATCAGCAAAATTCGTGAAATTACCCCATCGTGCAATGGTTAAAAATCCAGCGTAAAACTCCAGGTACCGTATCTGAACCGTGATCGATCGAATCAACACCGACGTCTAATCAGTTGTTTATAGTCATACGTTCCACCCCTCCAAAAAATTTCACCAGAATTCGTCGAGAATTTTTTTTAGTTATGCTGTGAACAGTCAGACAGACAGACAGACAGACAGACAGACGCAAATACGTAACATCGTTACCGGATGTAACAAATGTCTGGACACTTGCTATTGCATCCGATTCTTTTGTTATACTATATATGTTATATTTGTACTTGGTTATAAGTTATACTTGGTAGCAAACAGCTGCATATTGTCTTCACTGCTTTGATTGTCTCATGTGTACTTTACGCTCTCCCTGCCTGGGGTGGATTCCAGAGTTCTGACTTCTTCAATAAAATTGATTCCATGCTGTGTAAAGATCATAAGTTTTAAAGTTTGGCTATACCACCGAGGTCATCAAGGTTACGGATACGTTGCAAAACGCAGATAATAAGCTCTTTTCGCTTATGATCCGATTCGGTCACTGACTCCATCCATTACTACCCGATCACGAAATGATCGACATTATCCTCCGCAGCTCTGGAACTAATTTTCCTCAATGCAGTTATAAACTGTGCAAGCGATCGCTCGTCAACAGAATGTCTTTTTCGCGATTGCTATTGATATGTTTTGCTGTGTTTTGCACTTTGTGTTTCACATTTTCAATCTGTGATTCTATCTACTTTAATTGGACGGCGTGTGTCCGTCTTAATAAACGATATGTTATGTTATGTTTTCTCTCCAAGGGGTACGTAGAATCGTACAATCGTAGAATCGTTTATTAGAGTATGCCATGGCACCCCAAGGGCTGGATTAAAACAATCATACTACAAGTCTACAAGTACACATGCATATAAAAAGAAGAAAAAATAATAATAGAATAAAAATTTAGAAAAAAACTAAAAATAATGATAAATGATAATAAACGACAGTCAAACCTACACACATTAAAACTACAAAGCACTACATTGAAGGTTAGATAGTCCATACAATACGAATGAGTTTTTGTAACGATTTGTCTGCGCACGAACTATTGGGAATTTGTTCATTGATCGCAATCGGTCAGTAAGTACGTGTTACAAATGGTGCCATACGTCCGTTCGTCCGTCCGGCCGCTCGGGCTGATTATGTCCAGAACGGAAGGTCGTAAAAGTTTGTTGGGAATATAATTATTCCCTCTGGCGTGCAACTGGTGTTGCCATTTTAGTACACATCACGATGTAGAGGAACCCTGGATGGGAACTGATTTTCGGTCAAAAAGGTCCAAAGTTAAGGTCATACGGATCGAAAGCATCTGTGCGTCTGTCTGTGCCTGCAGCATCACCGCGCTTATACTTATTCACTAGATGGCGTCATCGTACGCTGCTAAGCACGTAAACAGTGCCATGCAGCGGTGTTGGGGCGTGGACAGCTGACTCTGCATGTCATGGGCGCCCGTGGGATTTTTTTTCCAGGAGAGGGCAAATGGTGGGCTGGGACCCAAAGGGCAGAGGTGCGGTGGGGTTCTTGGGGAGGGGGTTGTGAGCCCCCTCCATACCAGCTAAGGTATATGGGAGAGCGCAAATGGATTTTTGTACAATTTTTGACCGCCAGATGACCACTGATGGCTACGATTTTTGCCCCTGATCTGTGTCTATGGTAAAATCTGGGGACAATTAGCATTGGCTTCCCAATCCCAAATCTGCGTGACGCGTCCGGCGTCCCTTCGTTCTCCTTCAAAATACGAGTACAACAACATACAAGTCTATTATAGTATACAGAAATGAAATAGTTGGTGTTGAACAAACATTCACGGTCTTTCTTCACGGAATAGCATCGTCGCGGCCGTTCAAACTGACTTCGTAGTTTTTTTTAATGCGATAACACTTTTCAACTTTTCCAGGGAGGGCAAGTGCCCCCCCCCC
>Ga0049107_10000119_pt1 | contig 19177 bp, 19 predicted proteins | sample WorMetilPIANOSA1_FD_61187 | JGI IMG/M metagenome (GOLD analysis project Ga0049107, IMG submission 61187) | Marine gutless worms symbiont microbial communities from Max Planck institute for Marine Microbiology, Germany - Olavius ilvae PIANOSA.1 | ecosystem: Host-associated > Annelida > Digestive...
CGATGCAGAATCTAGCACATGATCTAGCACACGGCATGGCCGGCCTCGACGTCGCCAAGGATCACGTCGAGGTCTGCGTGTTGGCCAACGGCACGGCCTGGTCGGAGACGACCGGCGATCGGCGGGCCCAGCGCGCCGTCGCGGAACAGGCGCAGGCGACCCGGCCGCTCGGTGATCAGGATGCCGCCGTCGGGCAGGAAGGCGAGCGCCCAGGGGTGCTCCAGGCCCTCGGCCAGCGTCACGACCTTGAACGACGCCTGCTCGGACGCGTAGGTCCGGTCCGCCGCCGCGGTTGTCGTCGCGACGCCGGCCGCGATCAGCAGGCTGAGCCCCGTCCCGATCGCCGCGCGTGTCATGGAGCCGGTCATCGTGTTTGTCTCCGCCAGTGCCGGGTGCGCCATGTCAGGAGACGATGCCGCACGGCATGCGGTCAAGCGGGCTGCGGTTGGCAGGGGCTGGCCGTCGCGCCCGGTCGCCTGAGAGCGCCACCAATCAGGACGACGTCAGCGCCTCTGGACAGATTCAGTCCTTGACATTCTTCGTTATTTCGATAATTGTCGAAATATGGAACACGAGACCGCCATCGACGCCCTGTCGTCCCTCGCCCACGCGACGCGGCTGAGCGTCTTCCGTCTGCTGGTGCAGACTGGCGCGGACGGGCTGCCGGCGGGTGAGATCGCGCGCCGCGTCGGCGCCGCGCCGTCGACCCTGTCGCACCACCTGGCGCTGCTCGAACGCGCGCACCTGCTGACCTCGCGGCGGGTGCAGCGGCAGATCTTCTACGCCGCCGACTATGCCGGCAGCCGTGCGCTGCTGGCCTACCTGATGCAGGACTGCTGCCAGGGCCGCACGGAGATCTGCGGCGACCTGCTGGCCGCTTGCGCCTGAGCTCAAAGGAGACAACGCCATGAAACGCCTGCACGTCTCTGTTGCCGTCGACGATCTCGACAGCTCGATCTCGTTCTACGCGACGCTGTTCGGCGCCGCGCCGACGGTGCGCAAGCCCGACTACGCCAAGTGGATGCTGGACGACCCGCGGGTCAACTTCGCGCTGGCGGCCCGCGGCGGCCGGCCGGGCGTCGACCATCTGGGCATCCAGGTGGAGAGCGCCGACGAGCTGAAGCAGGTCGCCGACCGCCTGGCCGCGGCCGAGCAGCCGCTGCTGGACCAGCTGGGAGCGGAGTGCTGCTACGCGCGCTCCGACAAGGCCTGGTCGAAGGACCCCCAGGGCGTCGCCTGGGAGACGTTTCACACGCATGACACCATCGCGACGTACGGTCGCGACATCGCGGCGGCCGACGCCATCCCCGACGCCAAGCCGACGGCGGACACCGAGGCCTGCTGCGCCCAGGGACTCTGAGAGGCCCCTCGACCGACCACGGAGGCCAGGATGAGCGACCGATTCAACGTGCTGTTCCTGTGCACCGGCAACTCGGCGCGCAGCATCCTGGCCGAGGCCATCCTCAAGCGCGAAGGTATGGGGCGGTTCAACGCCTACAGCGCCGGCAGCCAGCCAGCTGGACAAGTCAACCCGCATGCCCTCGACCTCCTGAAGCATCTCAACCACCCGACCGACGGCCTGCGCTCGAAGAGCTGGGACGAGTTCGCGACCGCCGACGCGCCCCAGCTCGATTTCGTCTTCACCGTCTGCGACAACGCGGCGGGCGAGGTCTGCCCGGCGTGGCCGGGGCAGCCGATGAGCGCCCACTGGGGGCTGCCCGACCCGGCGGCGGCCGAGGGCACGGAAGCGGAAATCGCCGCCGCCTTCGCCGACACCTACCGCATGCTGACCAACCGCATCGGCGTGTTCGTGAACCTGCCGCTCGAAGGTGTCGACAAGCCGACGCTGCAGACGTGGCTGGACGAAGAACCGGCAGCGCAGAACGGACCTGAATACGGATCCGATTGATGTCGATCTTCGAACGCTATCTCACGCTTTGGGTTGCGCTCTGCATCGTGGCGGGAGTGGCGCTCGGCCACTTCTTCCCGGCCATATTCCATGCCGTCGGCTCGGCCGAAGTCGCACGGGTCAACCTGCCGGTCGCCGTGCTGATCTGGCTGATGATCATCCCGATGCTGGTCAGGGTCGACTTCGGGGCGCTGGGGCAGGTCAAGGAACATTGGCGCGGTGTCGGCGTGACACTGTTCATCAACTGGGCCGTCAAGCCTTTCTCGATGGCGGCGCTCGGCTGGCTGTTCATCGGATATCTCTTCGCGCCCTATCTGCCCGCGGATCAGATCGCCTCCTACATCGCCGGCCTCATTATCCTCGCCGCCGCGCCCTGCACGGCCATGGTGTTCGTTTGGAGCAACCTCTCGAACGGCGAGCCGCATTTCACGCTGAGCCAGGTGGCGGTCAACGACGCCATCATGGTGTTCGCCTTCGCCCCGATCGTGGGCCTTCTCCTGGGCTTGTCGGCGATCACCGTGCCTTGGGAAACCCTGTTCCTCTCGGTGGTGCTCTACATCGTCGTGCCGGTGATTATCGCCCAGCTCCTGCGTCGCCGGCTGATCGCGAGCGGCGGGCCTGCCGCCGTGGCAGCGGCGTTGAAGCGGCTCGGACCCGTATCGCTGGTCGCGCTTCTGGCGACGCTGGTCCTGCTCTTCGGCTTTCAGGGCGAGCAGATCATCGCCCAGCCGCTGATCATTGCGCTCCTCGCCGTGCCGATCCTGATCCAGGTCTACTTCAACTCGGGCCTCGCCTACCTGCTGAACAGATACTTCGGCGTGGCACATTGTGTGGCGGCGCCTTCGGCCTTGATCGGGGCGAGCAACTTTTTCGAACTTGCCGTGGCGACTGCGATCGTCCTGTTCGGTTTCGAGTCCGGAGCGGCGCTCGCCACCGTCGTGGGCGTGCTTGTCGAGGTGCCGGTCATGCTTTCGGTCGTCCGGATCGTCAACGCGAGCAAGGGTTGGTACGAAAACGGCACGGCGGTGGCCACGCCGGCACGGGGGCCGGCCGACTGACCCGCAGGCGTCCTTTGCGGCGAGATGCTTCACATCTAAAATAATTCGCCTTGGGCGGTCCCGATCCCAGGGCCGCCGCGGCGGAGGTTCCATGCACATCGTTTCGATCGGCGGCGGGCCCGGCGGGCTGTATTTCGGCATCCTGATGAAGCAGGCCTGGCCCGACTGCACGGTCACGGTCTACGAGCGCAACAAGCCCGACGACACCTTCGGCTTCGGCGTCGTGTTCTCCGACGAGACGCTGGACAATATCGCCGCCGCCGACCGCGAGACCTACCGCGAGATCACCGAGAGCTTCGCCCACTGGGACGACATCGACGTGCACGTGAAGGGCCAGGTGCTGCGCTCGACCGGGCACGGGTTCTCCGGCATGTCGCGGCTGACGCTGTTGCAGATCCTGGCGCGACGCGCGGCGGCGCTGGGCGTCGACATCGTCTACGAGCACGAGGTCGACCCCGCGGACCTGCCCGCCGCCGACCTGCTGGTGGTCGCCGACGGCGTCAACTCGGCGGTGCGCGAACGTTACGCCGCGCAGTTCGGCCCGACGATCGACTGGCGCCCCAACAAGTTCACCTGGCTGGGCACCAAGCGCCGCTTCCCGGCCTTCAGCTTCTACTTCAAGGAGACCGAGCACGGCCTGTGGCGGGCGCACGCTTACGAGTACGACGCCGAGATGTCGACGTTCATCGTCGAGACCACCGGCGAGGCGTGGGAGCAGGCCGGCCTGGCCGAGGCCGACGACGCCGCGACGGTCGCCTTCTGCGAGGCGCTGTTCGCCGAGGAGCTGGACGGCGAGGCGCTGATCGCCAACCGCTCGATCTGGCGCAACTTCCCGACGATCCGCTGCGCCCGCTGGAACCACGACAACATGGTGCTGATGGGCGATGCCGCGCACACGGCGCACTTCTCCATCGGCTCGGGCACAAAGCTGGCCATGGAGGACGCCATCGCGCTCAAGGACGCGTTGTTGAGTAACGACGGCGTGCCGGCGGCGCTCACGGCCTACGACGCCGAGCGGCGGCCGTTCGTCGAGAGCACCCAGCGCGCGGCGCAGACGAGTCTCGAGTGGTTCGAGAACACCGAGCGGTACCACGCCCGCGATCCGCTCGAGTTCACCTTCGGCCTGCTGACGCGTTCGCTCCGCATCAACCACGAGAACTTGGCCCTGCGCGACCCGGCCTTCGTGCGACGCTTCGACACCTGGTTCGCCACCAAGGTCGCCAACGAGACTGGCATCAACGTGGCCCTGGACAACACCAACGGCGAGGGCCCCCCGCCGCCGATGTTCACGCCCTACAAGCTGCGCGACATGACGCTCGACAACCGCGTCGTCGTCTCGCCGATGTGCATGTACTCGGCCGAGGACGGCACGGTGAACGACTGGCACCTGGTGCACCTGGGCAGCCGCGCGGTCGGCGGCGCCGGCCTGGTCATCGCCGAGATGACCGACGTCAGCCGCCACGGCCGCATCTCGCCCGGCTGCGCCGGCATCTACAAGGAGGAGCACGTCGGCGCCTGGCGCCGCATCGTCGACTTCGTGCACGGCTACAGCCGCGCCAAGATCGCGCTGCAGCTCGGCCACTCGGGGCGCAAGGGCTCGACCAAGCTGCTCTGGGAAGGCGCGGACGAGCCGCTCGACGAGGGCAACTGGCCGGTGCTCGGCCCCTCGCCCCTTCCCTATACGCCGGCGAACCAGGTGCCGGTGCCCATGGACCGGGCGAAGATGGACGACGTCCTGGAGGACTACGTGCGCGCCGTCGAGCTGGCCGAGGCCGCCGGCTTCGACATGATCGAGCTGCACCTGGCGCACGGCTATCTGCTGGCGACCTTCGTCTCGCCGCTGACCAACCGGCGCGACGACGAATACGGCGGCAGCCTCGCCAACCGCATGCGCTATCCGCTGGAGGTGTTCGACGCCGTGCGCGCCGCCTGGCCCGAACACAAGCCCATGTCCGTGCGCATGTCGGCGACGGACTGGAAGGCCGGCGGCATCGACGGCCCGGACGCGGTCGAGATCGCGGCCATGCTGAAGGCGCGCGGCTGCGACATCGTCGACGTCTCCGCCGGCCAGACCGTGCCCGACCAGGAACCGCGCTACGGCCGCCTCTACCAGACGCCGTTCAGCGACCTGATCCGCCACGACGTCGGCATGCCGACGATGACGGTAGGCGCGATCTCCTCCTACGGCGACGTCAACGCCATCATCGGCGCCGGCCGCGCCGACCTTTGCGTCTTGGCCCGGGCGCACCTCTTCGACCCCTACTGGACCCGCCACGCGGCCTACGAACAGGGCTACACCCTGCCCTGGCCCGACCAGTACGAGTCGCTGGAGGGCTACACGTTCCGGTTCAAGTAGCAGCGCGCGGCCACAGGAATTGACCGGGCCGGCTTGAACCACGTCGGATTGCCCCTATCGTCGTAGTGGCATTCAATGCCAACGCCTCGTCGCACGTCTATTCGCGGCATGTTGCGCGTGTGTGCCGTTCAGGGAAGAAGGCCGGTCCGGAGGCGCCTCGCACCGAGAACCGCCAGCAGGGAGAAACATCCATGTCGACCGCCGACGTCATTCCCCTCATGCCTGAGCAACCCGATGTCGCCGCCTGGGACGGCTTCGAGCCGGGCCGCTGGCAGACCGCCATCGACGTGCGCGACTTCATCCAGCGGAACTACACGCCATACGAGGGCGACGGGGCGTTTCTGGCCGGGCCGACGGCGCGCACGCAGGCGGTCTGGGACAAGGTGCTGGTGCTCTACAAGCAGGAGGTCGAGAAAGGCGTGCTGGACGTCGCCGCCGACGTCGGCTCTGGCATCACCGCCTTCGGGCCGGGCTACATCGACAAGGACAACGAGACGATCGTCGGGCTGCAGACCGACGCGCCGCTGAAGCGCGCGGTGTTTCCGTTCGGCGGCATTCGCATGGTCGAGAGCGGCCTCAAGGCCTACGGCTTCGAGCCCGACCCCGCGCTGCACCGCATCTTCACGATCTACCGCAAGGACCACAACCAGGGCACCTTCGACGCCTATACGCCGGAGATCCGCGACGCCCGACGCTCGGGCATCGTCACCGGCTTGCCCGACGCCTACGGCCGCGGCCGCATCATCGGCGACTACCGCCGGGTCGCGCTCTACGGCATCGACCGGCTGATCGCCGACAAGCGGGCGCAACTCGAGTCCCTCGAGGTCGAGGTCATGGTCGAGCGGGTGATCCTGCTGCGCGAGGAACTGTCGGAGCAGATCCGCGCGCTCGCGGCGCTGAAGGAGATGGCGGAGGGATATGGGTTCGACATCTCGGAGCCGGCCGGCACGGCGCAGGAAGCAGTGCAGTGGACCTACTTCGGCTATCTGGGCGCCATCAAGGACCAGAACGGCGCGGCCATGTCGGTCGGGCGCATCTCGACGTTCCTCGACGTCTACCTCGCGCGCGACCTGGCCGCCGGCACGCTGACGGAAGAGGACGCCCAGGAGCTGATCGACCAGCTGGTCATCAAGCTGCGCATCGTGCGCTTCCTGCGCACCCCGGACTACAACCAGCTCTTCACCGGCGATCCGGTGTGGGCGACCGAGTGCATCGGCGGCATCGGCGAGGACGGCCGGCCGCTGGTCACGAGGTCCAGCTTCCGCTTCCTGCAGACGCTCTACAACCTGGGCCCGGCGCCGGAGCCGAACCTGACGGTGCTGTGGTCGCGCGGCCTGCCGCCGGCGTTCAAGGCGTTCTGCGCCAAGGCCTCGATCGACACCAGCTCGATCCAGTACGAGAGCGACGAGATCATGCGGCCGATGTGGGGCGACGACTACGCCATCGCCTGCTGCGTCTCGGCCATGCGCGTCGGCAAGCAGATGCAGTTCTTCGGCGCCCGCGTGAACCTGGCCAAGGCGCTGTTGTACGCCATCAACGGCGGCAAGGACGAGATGACCGGCGCCCAGGTCGGCCCGGTCCTGGAGCCCATCACGAGCGACGTGCTGGACTACGACGAGGTGATGGAGAAGTACGACCGGCTGCTCGACTGGCTGGCGCGGGTCTACGTCCAGGCCCTCAACATCATCCACTACATGCACGACAAGTATAACTACGAGCGGCTGGAGATGGCGCTGCACGACCGCGACGTCTTCCGCACCATGGCCTGCGGCATCGCCGGCCTCTCGGTCGTCGCCGACAGCCTCTCGGCGATCAAGCACGCCAAGGTCAGGGTCATCCGCAACGACGCGGGACTGGCGGTCGACTACGCGACCGAGGGCGCCTTCCCGACCTTCGGCAACAACGACAACCGCGTCGACGACATCGCCGTGTGGCTGGTCAAGACCTTCATGGAGAAGGTGCGCGCCAACCCGACCTATCGCGACGCAGTGCACACCCAGTCGGTGCTGACCATCACCTCGAACGTGGTCTACGGCAAGAAGACCGGCGCGACGCCCGACGGGCGCAAGGCCGGCGAGCCGTTCGCCCCCGGTGCCAACCCCATGCACGGCCGCGACACCCACGGCGCCATCGCCTCCGCCGCGTCGGTTGCCAAGCTGCCCTACGAGCACTCCCAGGACGGTATTTCGTACACTTTCTCGATCGTGCCCGGGGCGCTGGGCCGCATCGAGGAGGACCGCATCGCCAACATGCTGACGATCCTCGACGCCTACACGGAGCACCGCGGCCATCACATCAATGTCAACGTCTTCGACCGTGAGACGCTGATCGACGCCATGGACCACCCGGAGAAGTACCCGCAGCTGACCGTCCGCGTCTCGGGCTATGCGGTGAACTTCATCAAGCTGACACGCGAGCAACAGCAGGAGGTCATCGCCCGCACCTTCCACGAGGTGGTGAGCGCGCAGGAGCAATGCGCCGTCGCTCACGAGGCCGACGTCGGCCGCATCGACACCGGCGGCGAGGGCGGCCCCGGCGCGGTGCACGTGGCGACGGGCTGACGCGATGCCGGACGCGGCGCCAGCGGGGAGCCTGGAAGGCAGCCGCTACGCGCTGCGCCTCGACCAGGGCGAGACGCCGGCCGCGGCCGGCGTGCCCGAGCCGCAGCAGGAAGAGGTCACCGGCTACATCCACTCGTACGAGACCGGCGGCACGCTGGACGGGCCAGGCATCCGCTTCGTTGCCTTCCTGACCGGCTGCCAGCTGCGCTGTCTCTACTGCCACAACCCGGACACCTGGCGCCTCAAGCACGGCCGCCACGTCACCGTTGACGAGGTGATGGCGGAGATCGAGCCCTACGCCAAATTCCTGATCGACTACCGCGGCGGCGTCACGCTCAGCGGCGGCGAAGTGCTGGTGCAGGACAGGTTCGTCGCCAACCTCTTGAGCCGCTGCAAGGACCGCGGCCTGCACACCGCGCTCGATACCAACGGCTATCTCGGCGCCAAGGTGACGCCCGCGATGATGGCCGACGTCGACCTGTGGCTGCTGGACATCAAGTCGTTCGATCCGGAGACCCACCGGCGGGTCACCGGCGTCGACAACGCGCCGATCCTGGAGTTCGCCCGCCGCCTGTCGGACGAGGGGCGGGCCATGTGGATCCGCTTCGTGCTGGTGCCGGGGCTGACCGACGCGGTCGACGACATCGAGGACCTCGCGGAATTCGTCGCCACGCTCAAGGGCGTCGAGCGCGTCGAAGTGCTGCCGTTCCACAAGATGGGCGAGTTCAAGTGGGCGGAGCTGGGGTTGGAGTACAAGCTCACGGACACGCCGCCACCCGGGCCCGAGCTGTTGGACCGGGTGTACCACCAGTTCGCTGCGCGCGGGCTGCGCGTGGTGTGAGTCCGGTGGCGGCCTGACAAGGCAACGAGCCCCGCCTCGACGATGAGGCGGGGCTCCGCATTTGCCGGTGTGCGCCGGATCAGTTCGGCAGCACCACCGCGTCGATCACGTGGATGACGCCGTTCGACGTCTCGATGTCGGCGGCGACGACGTGGGCGTTGTCGACCATCACGCCGAAGGTGGCGTCGACATCCAGCATGCTGCCCTGGACCGTCGTGACTTCGGCTCTCTTGCCGGCGATGTCGGCCGCCATGATCTTGCCGGGCACGACGTGATAGGTCAGCACGGCGACCAGCTGGTCCTTGTTCTCCGGCTTCAAGAGGTCCTCGACCGTGCCGGCGGGCAGCTTGGCGAAGGCCTCGTCCGTCGGTGCGAACACCGTGTAGGGGCCGGGGCCCTTCAGCGTCTCGACCAGGCCCGCGGCCTTGACGGCGGCGACGAGCGTAGTGAAGTCGCCGGCCGCGGCGGCCGTGTCGACGATGTCCTTCTTGTCACCGTGATGGGCCGCGGACGCCGCGAAGGCGACCGGCACGAGTACGGCGATAGCGAACAGGGTATTGAAGAAACGCATCTGCGACCTCCCTTGGGGGGTTGGGGTGATGCGCAGTCTTACGGGCCCGACCGGATACCGGATCACTGCGGCGGTGCGTGCCCTACTATTGTCACAACCCGGCGCGGTTCCCGCCGATCGCGCCGGACCCCGGTGCTATACAGATCGCATGCGCTATCGCTTCGATGACTGCGAACTGCGCCTCGACACCCACGAACTCATCGTCGGCGACGAACCGCGGGCGGTGGAACCGCAGGTCTTCGACGTGCTGCGGCTGCTGGTCGAGCGGGCCGGGCATCTGGTCTCCCACGACGACCTGATCGCGACGGTCTGGCAGGGCCGCATTGTCTCGGACTCGGCGATCGGCGCGCGCATCAGCGCGGCGCGGTCGGCCATCGGCGACGACGGCAAGCGCCAGCGCCTGATCAAGACCGTCCCGCGCTGCGGCTTCCGCTTCGTCGGCGAGGTCGACGCCGGCGACGCACGGCTCGCGGAGGCGCCGTCCGATCATCCGCACGTCCGGTTCTGCACCTCGCGGGACGGCACCCGCATCGCTTACGCGTCAACGGGAACCGGCTATCCGCTGGTCCGCGCCGGTCACTGGCTGACCCACCTGGAGCACGACTGGCACAGTCCGGTCTGGCGGCCGTTCCTGGACGAACTGGGCCGACACTTCCGGGTGACGCGATACGACCAGCGGGCCAACGGCCTGTCCGACTGGGATGCCGAAGATCTGTCGCTGACGGCTTTCGTCGAAGACCTGGAAGCCGTCGTCGCGGCCGCCGGGCTCGAGCGCTTCGCGCTCTACGGTACGTCGCAGGGCGCGCCCATCGCCGTCGCCTACGCGGTGCGCCACCCCGAGCGCGTCAGCCACCTCATCCTGCACGGCGGCTACGTGCGCGGCCGGCTGCGTCGCGGCTCCGCCGAGGAGCGGGAACAGGGCCAGGCCATGCTGACCCTGATCCGGCACGGCTGGGGCAAGGCCGGCAGCCCGTTCCTGCAGGCGTTCTCGTCGATGTACACCCCGGAGGGCAGGCCCGAGGAACTGGCCTCTCTGGTGGACCTGCAGCGGCAGACGACGTCGGCGGAGAACGCCGCGCAGCTCAGGGAAGCGGTCGACAGCTTCGACTTCGGCGATCTGCTTGCCAAGGTGACAGCACCGACACTCGTCATTCACGCCCGGAACGACGGCGTGCATCCGCTGGATCAGGGGCGCAAGCTGGCCGCCGGCATCGCCGGCGCCGAGTTCCTGCTGCTGGAGAGCGGCAATCACGTGATCCTGCAGCACGAACCGGCGTGGCACGACCTGTTCGACGAACTGCGTCGTTTCGTCATGGGCTAGGCGGGCCGATGGGTCTATTCGGCCGGGACGTTGATCGTCAGCGCTTCCGCCGGCCGGCGCAGCTGATCCAGACCGGCCAGGACAAGCCGGCGCACGTTGCAGGCAAAGGATCGGCAGGCCACGCGGATGTGCTGCGAGCGCACCTCGCGGCCGACACGCAAGTAGTGCTCGATGTGGATCGAACCGTCGCGGTACCGGCGAATGTGGGTCTGGGTCGACATGGTCGCCTCCGTCGCTGGGTGACGGAAGAACGCTAGGCATCCCAGGCCCTCGCCGCTTGAAGGCGGCCTTGAGATTTCGCTTGGAAATCCTTGGTTATTGCCGTGGCGAGAGACGGCCCACGTTGAACCACCGCTTCGGCGCCTTCCCGCTGGTCGACCGGACGTTCGACCTGCGCCGCGACGGCGAGGCCGTGTGGGACGGCCGCATCGTCTCCGACGCCACGCTCCGCCGCCGCGTCAGCAGGGTTCGCAGTGCAATCGGCGGCACCGGCCAGGCGCAAGTTGGCGCGGCCCCTGCGCCGGCGGCGCGCGTGCGATCAGCCGACGGCGCCTAGGTCCTGCGCCGGACGGGACGGCACAACAGGCCGCGCGGCTGCGTCGTCAGGCTGGGGTCCAGCAGGCTCAGCACTGCCGTCCGCGCCGTCGTGTTGAACTGTGGCACGACGCTGACCGCCCGCGCGAGAATGCCCGCCAGGTTCATTTCCGAGCGTCGCAGTTGGCGCGCGAGGCCGGATCGATTGTCGGTCAGGAACAGCCGCAGCACGTCGGTGAACGCCAGCGCCGGATCGTCGCATATCGTGTCCTTGTTGACCCGGATGCGGACGGACGAGATGTACTTGCCCGTGCCGTTGAACGTGTAGCGCGTGAGGCGGTGGGTGGTGAGCAGATTGAGGATCGAGACCCAGCCCCAGTCGTGCCGCTCCACGTCGTCGAGGCTGGCCAGACTGTAGCTGGCGCTCAGATGGCTGCGGCTGAACGGCAGCGGCTCGATCTCGACCGTGCTCGCCGGCGCGATCTTCGGGTTGCGGCCGAACAGGCGCCGGTAGACCTCATGATAGGCCCACTCCGCGAAGCCCTCGTGGAAGGCGACCCAGGTGCGGTTCTGCAGGCCGTGGGTGTCGCCATGGATGATCAGCTGCCACGCCATGCCCTTCTCGCGCCGGCTGTGCTGATAGGCCCAGATGTGCATGAGCTCGTGCAGCAGGTAGTCGGTCCTGAAGTCGTCGAAGACCGAGTTCTCGACGATGTAGATCAGGTAGTTCTCCGGATTGGCGTAGGACGCCTCGATGCGGTCGCCGAGCAACGGGTTGTTGTGGGGATACTTGACCGCGACCTTCTTGGTGAAGCCGTAGTCGCGCCCGAAGCCGTCGAACAGCGCCATGGCGCGGCGGTAGAGGAACCACAGGTCCGCCTGGCGGCGGGCGACGCGGTCGCCGAGATCTTCCGCCGCATTGGCCTGGAAGGTCAGATCGCCGAGATCGATGACACCGGGGCCACGCCCGTTGCGCATCCGATCGAGACGAACGGTGTGCCATTCCGACTGGTACGGCAGCCGGGTGAAGTGCTGCAGCAACTGGTCGAGGATCAGCTCCGCGCCGAGGCTGCGCAGCGCGCGCATGCGCAGCGTCCGCGAGACCTGCTGCAGGAGGCTCCGGTTGGCGCCGTAGACGACCAGGTCCGCATTCTTGAACTGGACCTGTACGCGGAAGCGGCGGTTGTGGTGCGACTTGATCTTCGAGACCTGAAACGCGCCGTCGTCGTCGTCCTGGACGATCACGTCGTCCCACTTGTTCCAGCTGCCCCAGACGCCGGCAACCCGCTGGCGGGCCTCGACCCGCACGCGCATGCCCGCCAGCGGCGAGACCGCACCATACGTGTCTCTCAGTTCCTGGATTTGATGACGAACGAGAATCCGACCGCGCACGGTCCAGCCGACTTGCGCCATGGTGCCCCCCTCCCTGGCTCGAGCCGATAGTCTAGCAAATCGGCGACCAAGCTGACGGCGCATCGCTGCGACGCAATGATATCCAGGGCCTATGCGCTACCGCTTCGGGCAGTGCGAGCTGAGGCTGGACAGCCACGAGTTCATCGTTGGCGGCGAAGCCAAGGCCGTGGAGCCGCAGGTCTTCGACGTGCTGCGGCTGTTTGTTGAGCGCGCCGGGCACCTGGTCTCGCACGACGACCTGATCGCGACGGTCTGGCACGGCCGCATCGTCTCGGACTCGGCGATCAGCGCGCGCATCAGCGCGGCGCGGGCGGCCATCGGCGACGACGGCACGCAGCAGCGGCTGATCAAGACCGTGCCCCGGTGCGGCTTCCGCTTCGTCGGCGCGGTCGAGGCGAGCGACGAACCGGCCGCCGCCGGGGCGCGACAGCGGGCACCGACCGCCTCCGACCATCCGCAAATCCGGTTTTGCTCCTCGCGCGACGGCACGCGCATCGCCTACGCCACGACGGGTGACGGCTATCCCCTTGTCCGCGCCGGGCACTGGCTGACCCACCTGGAGCACGACTGGCACAGCCCGGTCCGGCGGCCATTCCTGGACGAACTGGGCCGCGGCTTCCGGGTGACACGATACGACCAGCGCGCCAACGGCCTGTCGGACTGGGACGCGGAAGACCTGTCGCTGACGGCGTTCGTCAACGACCTGGAGGCCGTCGTCGCGGCCGCGGGGCTCGAGCGTTTCGCCCTTTCTGGCAGCTCGCAGGGCGCGCCCATTGCCGTTGCGTACGCGGCGCGCCACCCCGAGCGCGTCAGCCACCTCATCCTGCACGGCGGCCATGTGCGTGGCCGGCTGCGCCGCGGCTCCGCCGAGGAGCGGGAGCAGGGGCAGGCCATGCTGACGCTGATCCGGCACGGCTGGGGCAAAGCCGGCAGCCCGTTCCTGCAGGCCTTCTCTTCGATGTACATCCCGGAAGGCACGCGCGAGGAGCTGGCCTCGCTCGTCGAGTTGCAGCGGCTGACGACATCGCCGGAAAATGCAGCGCGTCTGCGGGAGGCGGTCGACAGTTTCGACGTCGGCGGCCTGCTCGACAAGGTGGCGGCGCCAACACTCGTCATTCACGCCCGGAACGACGGCGTGCAACCGCTCGATCAGGGACGCAAGCTGGCCGCCGGGATCAGCGGCGCCGAGTTCCTGCTGCTGGAAAGCGGCAACCACATGATACAGCCGCACGAGCCGGCATGGCACGATCTGTTCAAGGTACTGAAGCGCTTCGTTCTGGGCTAGATCGACGCGCGGTCCTCCTCCGCGGGTGCGCCGATGCTCGACACTCTCGCCGGCCGGTGCAGCCGGTCGCGCCCGTCTGCGACCAGGCGGCGAATTTCGCGCGCAAGGCGCCAACGGGCGACGCGGAAGTGCCGCAAGCGGATCTCGCGACCGAGTTGCTCGTAGAACTCGAGGTGTATGGGGTCTTCGCCGTACCGCCGGATCGCGGGTTGGATCGACATGGCCGCCTCCGTCGCTGGATGACGGAGGCACGCTAGGCGAACTCAGCCCTCGCCGCTTGAAGGCGGCGTTGATTTTCCCCTTAGGAAACCTTGATTTCGCCGGCCCCGGCGCCGCTTACGCCGCGGCGACGGCGGCGGGGGCGGCGGTGGAGGCGCGCACGACCAGTTCCGACATCAGCACCTGCTGCAACTCCTCGACCGGAGTACCGTCGATGCGGAGCATCAACAGGTCGAAGAACTGGCGGCCGGCCTCGCGGGTCGGCTGGCGGCTGGTGGTCAGCGTCGGGTCGGTGAGGCGCGCCAGCGGGATGTCGTCGTAGCCGACGACCGAGACGTCGCGGCCAGGCCGCAGGCCATAGTCCTGCAGCGCGTACATGGCGCCGATCGCCATCAGGTCGGTGGCGCAGAGGATCGCCGTCGGCGGCGCCGCGAGCTTGAGGAAGCGCTCCGCGCCGCGCCGGCCGCCGGTCTCCGACGGCGGCCCGTGGATCACCAGGTCGGCGTCGTAGTCCAGGCCCGCTGCGGCCAGCGCCGCCTTGTAGCCGGCCAGCCGGTGGTTGCCGTAATTGTACTCCGCCGGCGCGGTCACCAGGCCGATGCGCCGGTGGCCCAGCTCGATCAGGTAGTCGGTGGCGACGCGGAAGCCGGCCTCGCCGTCGAAGTCCAGGTAGGGAAACGGCCGCCGCACCTCGTCGGACCGGCCGAAGGCGATGAACGGGAAATCCTGGTCGAGCAGGTAGAGGATGCGCTCGTCGCGCCGCCGGGTGTTGGTCACGATCAGGCCGTCGACGCGCCGCCCGGCGACGAAGCGCCGGTAGTAGTTGGCCTCCTCCGGTCCTTCCGGACAGCAGGTGACGACCAGGTCGTAGCCGCTGCTGCGCAAGCCCGTGCCCAGCCCGGCGATCAGTTCCAGGAAGAACGGGTCGCCGAAGTGCTCCGCCGGCGCCGGCAGCACGATGCCGATGGCCTCGGTCTTGCCGCGGCGCAGGCGCTGGCCCAGCGCGTTGGGCGAGTAGCCGAGCCGCCCCGCCGCCTCCTCGACCCGCTCACGGGTGCGCGGGCTGACGTCGGAATAGCCGTTCAGCGCTCGCGACACCGTGGTGATCGACAGGTTCAGGTGCTTGGCGAGGCCCTTCAGGTCCACGACGCCCTCAAAACGATTTGTATGATGTTATCGCGACGGTACGGGGCAGTGGTAGCGCTGTCAACAAACGTTCCCTCAGTCGAGCGCACGGGAACGTTCAGCCCTTGACGCCGCCGGCGGTGAGGCCGGAGACCAGCCAGCGCTGGGCGATCAGGAACACCACGGTGATGGGCAGTCCGGAGAGCACGGCGGCGGCGGCGAAGTCGCCCCACAGGTAGTTCTGCTCGTAGAGGTACAGCCGCGAGCCGACGGCCAGCGTCAGATTCTCCTCCGTCTGCAGCAGGATCGAGGCGACCGGGTACTCGATGATCGTGCCGATGAAGGCGAGGATGAAGACGACCGCCAGGATCGGCACGCTGAGCGGCAGGAAGACCAGGCGGAAGGCCTGCCACGGCGAGGCGCCGTCGACCTTGGCGGCCTCCTCCATCTCCGGGCTGATCTGCTCCATGTAGCCCTTGATGGTCCAGATGTGCAGCGCGATGCCGCCGGCGTAGGAGAGGATCAAGGCGCCGTGGGTGTCGATGCCCAGCGCCGGCAGATACTCGCCGATCTGGTCGAACAGCGTGTAGATCGCCACCAGCGACAGCACGGCGGGGAACATCTGCAGCACCAAGAGCGTGCTGAGCGTCGCCGACTTGCCGGCGAACTTCATGCGGGCGAAGGCGTACGCCGCCGTCGTCGACATGCCGACGATCAGCATCGCCGACAACAGTGCCACCTTGACCGAGTTCCACAGCCACAACAGCACCGGGAACGGCGGGTCGATCACCGTGCCGTCCGGCCGCACGAAGGGCACGCCGATGGCCAGCGCCCAGTGCTCCAGCGTCGGCCGCTCGGGCAAGAGGCTGCCGACCGCCAGGTTGCCCTGCCGGAACGAGATCGAGACGATCATCAACAGCGGGAACAGCGTCAGCGCCAGGAACGCGATCATGAACGCGTGGGCGGCCCAGACGCGGTAGCGCGTCGACTTGGCTTCGACCATGGCCATCAGCGTCTGACCTCCACGAGCCGCAACTGCAACAGCGCGATCCCGGCCACCATGATGAAGATGAGCGTCGCGATGGCCGAGGCGAGGCCGAAGTCCTGGCCGCTGTCGAGGAAGGCGATGCGGTAGGTGTAGCTCGCCAGGATGTCGTTGCTGCCGGCCGGCGTCGAGGCGCCGATGATGTCCGGCCGGCCGTCGGTCAGCAGCCGCACGATGACGAAGTTGTTGAAGTTGTAGGCGAAGGCCGAGATCAGCAGCGGCCAGAATGGGCCGATGATGTTTGGCAGCGTGATGCGGAAGGCGTTCGAGACCGGCCCCGCGCCCTCGATCGCCGAGGCCTCGTAGAGGTCGCGCGGGATCGCCTGCATGAAGCCGATCGCCAGGATCATCATGTAGGGGAAGCCGAGCCAGATGTTGACGATCAGCAGCATGCCTCGCGCCAGCCAGACGTCGGTGAACCAGCGCGGCTTGAGGCCGAACAGGGAGTCCAGCAGTAGGTTGATCTCGCCGAACTCCTGGTTGAACAGGCCGCGGAACACCAGGATCGAGATGAACGCCGGCACCGCGTAGGGCAGGATCAGGCACAGCCGGTAGAGGCCGCGAAAGCGCAGCCGCTCCCACTGCAGCAGCGCGGCGAGGATGAAGCCGAGCAGGAAGGCGATCACGACGGTGAGCAGGGCGAAGGAGACGGTCCAGGCGAAGATCTCCAGGAACGGGCCCTGGATGCCCTTGTCGGTGAAGGCGCGCACGTAGTTGAGCCAGCCGACCCGCACGCGGAAGCCGGGCGACACCGCGTCACCCGCCGCGGTTGTAAAGAACCCGGTCGTGAAGTCGGGCGTCAGCACGCCGCCTTCCTTGGCGTCCGTCAGGCTGCCGTCCCGGTTCGGCGTGAAGCGCTGGGCCCGCGCGGCGAACGCGCGCAGGCTGCTCAGCACCAGCGCGCGGCCGTCGGGCAGCACCGCCGTCAGCGCCGCGAGCGCCTTGCGTTGCTTGATCACGTCGCGGCGGCCGAGCGGCGTTCCGGCTGCCGTCGGCTGCACGACTTCTTCGAGTTTGACCGTCGTCGGCGTCTCGGCGAGCGTCAGCGGCGGGCTCGCGAAGACCCCGCCCTCGGGGCCGGTCAGCACCAGCCGCGGTGCCGCAGCGTCGCCGTGCAGCGCCAGCGCGAAGCTGCCGGCCTCGGCGAGGTAGGTCTGGTCGAGGAAGTAGGCACGCGCGCGCTCGAAACTGAGGATGTTGCGCGCCGAGTAGTTGGTGAAGGCGATCGACGTGGTGAAGAGCAGCGGGAACAGGATGAACACCGTGACCCCGGCCAGCCCGGGGAACACGTAGCGCCAGGTGTAGGCGCGCGCCGTGGTGAAGATGATGACGCCGGCCGTGGCGACGACCAGCGTCAACAGGCCGATCTCGATCTGGCCGGCGGCATACATCGTCGCGACCAGGTAGAGCGCGGCCAGCCACACCGCCGGCCCCGCTCCCCAGCGCAGCGCCATGGCCGGCAGCGATTCCCGCGGCACGTGCCGCACGCGCCGCCCGGCCGCGACGTCGGCGCTCGACATCGGCGCCTCGGCGCCGGCCCCGACCGCTAGCGCACGATGCGCTTGGCCGCGTCGTTGAGCGCGTCCTCGGGCGTCTGGCGGCCGCTGGTCAGGTTCTCCAGGGAGACCTCCATGGCGGACCAGAACTTGCCCATCTCCGGCACGTTGGGCATCGGCGCGCCCGCCTCGGCGCTGGCCAGCGTCGCGGCGATGTTGGCGTCGCCCTTCAGCTCCTCGAAGAACGCGGTCGACGCCGGCGCGCCCAGCGGCACGTCGTCGTCGATGGCGCGCAGGCCGTCGAGCGTCAGCACGTAGTTCTCCAGGAACTCGACCGCCAGGTCCTTGTTGGGGCTGGCCGCGTTGATCATGCCGCCCAGCACGCCGACGAAGGGCCGCGACGGCTGGCCGGCGACGCTGGGGATCGCGGCGACGCCGAAGTCGATGCCGTTGTCGCGCAGATTCTGCCAGGCCCACGGCCCGTTGATCATCATCGCGATCTCGCCGTTGTTGACGCCGGCTTCCATGACCGAGTAAGTCGCGCCCTCGCTCATCACGCCGTCGGCGATCATCTGGCGGATCAGCGTCGCGCCCTTCCGCGCACCGGCGTTGTTGACGCCGGTGTCGGCGACGTCGAAGCCCTCGCCGGTCCACTTGAAGACGTAGCCGCCGTTCGCCGCCAGCACCGGCCAGGTGAAGTAGGTGTTGTTGTAGTCCCACAGGATCGCGCGGGTGCCCTGGCCCTTGAGGCGCGCGTCGATGGCGGGGATCTCCTCGAACGTCTTGGGCGGCGTCGGTACCAGCGCCTTGTTGTAGATCAGGCTGATCGCCTCGACCGAGATCGGGTAGCCCCAGACCGCGCCGTTGAAGGTGAAGGCCTGCCAGGCGAAGTCGACGACGCCGGCGCGCACCGCGTCGCTCGGTTCGATCGGTGACAACAGGCCGGCGCCGGCCCACTCGCCCAACCGGTCGTGCGGCCAGAAGAAGACGTCCGGCCCCTCGCCGGCGCTCGCCGCCTGCTGGAACTTGTTGGTGGCGTCGTCGGGGTGCTCAACGATCACCTTTATGCCCAGGTCCTCCTGGAAGCGGTCGCCGACCGCCTGGAGGCCGTTGTAGCCCTTGTCGCCGTTGATCCAGACGCGTAGCACGCCGTCCTCGAACGCACCGGCGCCCAGCGGCGCCAGGCCGACGGCCAACGCCAGCAGAGTCAGAAGCTCCTTCATCGGGGGTCCCCTCTCCTGAGCTTGGGTCTTCGATGCACCGTCAACCGCGGCGCCGAAAACGATTTCGCGTATCTGACACCAGACACGCGCCGCTGCCAATACGGAGACCTTTGCATAAGGGGGTGTTGCGTGATTCGATGGTCGGGTCGTTGGCGTCGAGTCGCGGAGGGGGTCATGCATCGAGAGAGCGGTCAGTTGAGTTTGTCGGACGGGCTGGTGC
>Ga0049107_10000120_pt1 | contig 19154 bp, 12 predicted proteins | sample WorMetilPIANOSA1_FD_61187 | JGI IMG/M metagenome (GOLD analysis project Ga0049107, IMG submission 61187) | Marine gutless worms symbiont microbial communities from Max Planck institute for Marine Microbiology, Germany - Olavius ilvae PIANOSA.1 | ecosystem: Host-associated > Annelida > Digestive...
CCTGTGACTCACTCAAAAATGCCCCCCCCCCTTTCACGAATGTCATCCCATTTATTTATCAAACGTCTCGTCAAAAACTAGGAAATTTAAAAAAAATGATGCAGAACTTCCTCAGGAAATTTGACGATATTCAACAGTGACCTCGGTGAGTTTAAATGGCTTATTTTATCAAACAATTCCATAATATCCTTTAAGACAACGAACAACCATATAGTTTAATGCTTTTGAAAAATAGTGCACGATTCACATTTCTCAAAGTAATGCAGCCACAGTTCAAGGGTGAGGTGGGGCAATTTACAACGTGCTGGTGTCAAAGTTCCTGCGGACGTTGTGCACAACTACAAAAATTTGTTACAATCGGCTGTTTTCTTTCGCCGAGCTTGGCAAGGCAGAAGGATGTTTTTAAAGAAAGCTATACGTAAACCTCGACGACAAATGACATGGTACTGCTAGTATAGACTTCATACTGATATGGTAGTCAACGGTAATGCCGCGAAATGGAGCACCTCGTTTTTGACGCTTTGTTGCCAGTTATTACATCAAGTCATGACACATTCACAGTAATCAGTACTATGCATCCACTACATCATCTACCTCTGCCGACGTACTAACACCGGAAACGTCTGGAAATAGAGACCTTACAAATATAGACAGTACCAGCATTACAGCATGGCAAATAGTGAAAACACACTCCACAACGTCACCCACTAAACTAAACTAGCAGTTTGTACAAACCGGTTTCTAAGCTGTTCATATACACTAGCACAGCTGCACACATATAGAGCCTGGTCCAGTACGGTACCTCTACACTGCATATACATATGAACGAACTGACTATCGCTAGCTCGACATCTGACACTTGACACGAAATCAGCTTTTTACGTTGCGCTGATCTGTTTGAACAAAGAAGAGACGTAGTAAGTTCAAATCTGCTGGTGCATAACTTCTTTCTATGACAAATGTAATTCAATTGCCACGCTGACGTCAAGAGGTTAAAGGTCAACGTCACGTGAATACGTCGCTTCCCAATTCTGCATGGCACCAGAGCTTCGAATTCGAGAAACAGGCCACAAAAACAACAAACTTACTGTAATGATTCCCTGCATCATGTTAACTTAAAATCTATTTCGAGGTCGAGGTGTGAAAGGTAAAAAGTAAGACAGCTCAGGCAAAAGTCTGCAACAGCTGATAAAAGAATGGTTGTGCAACTGTGGAAATATTGGGCGACTTCAATAAAAACATCAAAGTTAGGCCTACTTTTTTCACCTAAGAAGTAAGCCTAACTGTGATCTTTTTATTGAAGTCGCTACTTCTTAGATGAAACTGGTATGGAGACCTAATTTGCATAAATTTTTAAAGTGACGCCAAGAGTTCGGTCTGATCATTAAGTCTTAAGTACAAAATCCCTCCGAAGATCACAGTGAGAATCCAGCCCGAGACTGAGACAAAACTTAATGCAAACAGTTTGGTCCGATTCGCAACTCCATGATGCCGGCTTTTACTTCTAATCTCTAGAGATCATACTTTCCTCTCAGAAGAAATTACTTGTTTCACAATGATCTTGTTGTGCGTAAACGTAAGCAAACAAATGGTGACGCTTGCAGCTGATTACGCCATGGATTAGGCGGCCACTTTTTCCCTGCAACGTAGACTGCAGCGCTGCGCTCTGAATAAATGACTTGAATGTGACCTATTTCTTGCTGCAAGAGTATCAGGTCTCAGATAGGTTCTTAGGTCACCTTTTAGATCGGTTCTTGACTGAACTCTGGCCTAATCTGCTAATTTGCTGTTGAGCCAATCCGTTTGGACTAAGAACTGAATCTGATCTTTACTGAAGTCACCCATTGGCATCACTAAGTGCCACATGCTAAGAACATACACAGCTAAATGTTAAAACTCATCTCTCTCCGTCTATCAGCCCAGAAAAAGAACGCAAGGCCGCAAAGGTACAAATTCCATGCAGTGGAGGATGCACTTTCACGTGTAACTCAGCGTATCATTCTGAGTTAAGAGGTCAAAACTGGTGTTGTTATCATGGAATTAACGCCATGAGGACAAGGGCAAGCAATGAGGATCCAAGAACAATGACATGGACTTGTATAATGGTACTCAAGGATCATCAAGGACAAGGACTTTTATCGAGGACAACAACACAGTCGGAAACCAAGATTACCAGGCACAGGAATAAAATGCACAAGAACTGTTGAATAAAAGGCTACACAGTCTCCAAACTTGTGGGCTAAGAAACCATTAGCAATTCGCACCGTCACAATAAAGGCCGTGAAGGCAATCACATCACATACACTGCAAATGCACTAGATTTGCTAACACGCAGGCAAGGTGAAGATGCGCGTGTGGACAATATGTTGACCGGCAATAAGCACCATGACAATATTATGTAATTGTGTTCAGGCTAGCAGCTACAAGATGTCAATCACACGTTCCACACTTCAAAAGCTAGCCACTGCAAACTGTTACATTGACACAGTGCCTATCTAGTAACCAACGAAATTATAGCAAAAGAGTTATCAAATTCTGTGGAAGTAGGTTTGTTTGTTTGCTTGGGGTTTAACGGCGTTTTCAGCACAAATAGGCTATATCGCGCCATAAGAGTAGGAAAATATGTCACGTTGGGGCAGGAGACAACACAAATACATAATAAAACAATGAAGCAATACAATAAACCAAGAAAATCATGCGCACTCTTCGGCCTGGGCTTTCTGGAGATGATCCCCTCACCAAGATTAGGCTTCCTCAGAGGAGTCTTTCTAGCCAATCACTTGGCAAGTACTGACAACTTAACCAGAACAACCAAAAGACGGAACACATAGCAACGAAAACTAACGATACATAAAAGGGGCCCTAATAAACAACAGGACCATATAACGCATGCTAAGATATAAAACAGAAACTAGACCTGGTTTAGTCACCTTGTACGACACCTGGCCAGGAAACAGAGCGGGTTAATTCTTACAACCCCAGAGCCCACACGGGGCCTGTGGAAGTAGGCTGCGCTAGCTGATTGTATAGGGGAAGCGGGAAATATCATGTCAACCATTAGCGAGGTTGACATTCTTGTTCAGCAAGCAAGTAACTAACACTTTATAATCAGAAATGGTCTCGTCCTGAGCAGAAATACTCGTGCATATCACGTCCCTCATTTATTTACTACAAAAGCAGGCAACACGAGACAGGAAAAATGTAGCCAAGGTGACTGCATCTCCGGAGACAATAATGTCCGAAAAACGTTTGGAGACAATAGCGGTTAAAAACATGTCAGTTTCAGAATCACAATAAAGGAGATGTTGACTTGCATAAATAAAACATAACCACAATAGGTCTTGAGCAAGTGGTCGCAATTTTCTTACGGAGCACGAAATGCAAATGACTCAACTTGGTAACAAAAAATATTCACTACATTAAAACAATCCTTCACATGTATACGTCAAGTGACTGGAAAAGCAAACATGCTGGTGTACTGTACAAATAATTAACCACCTGTCGAAGTTTATACACCTGTGTAAATGGGACAAGCTGCCAAAAGGGCAACTTGATGTGTGTCAGCAGTATGTACACCAGGATGTAAAACACTACCGTGCCGAAATATGAAAACGGCAAAACAGCGGGCATAGTCCCAAGCAGTGACAGCATTCATCAGAACGAGTGACTCGCTAATTAGAAACATCGATATCAGTAAAAAAATCAATTCTAATAATTATGAATAAAAACATATTCAGCCAGCTGTACGGTAGAATACTGAAATACCAGACTAATATGTTCCATAATTTGCATTAATGACTCAAATAATATCACAGTCGCAGCAACAACAGCAGCAGCAGCAGCACTGAATAAACTCATCAGTCATCAGCATGACGTGACTGTCCAGTTTCGTTAATTATCTAACACATGTTACTTCACTTGCAATATGAAATTATAACATCACAACATGTGACTTGAAAGAACAAACAATCACATTACACAGAGCAAGTATCATCAAGGAAGCAACCAAATAACACCCGATGCCCACGAATAAATATTATGCAAAAACATACTCATCCTTTGCCAACAATACTAATGTCGGGTAGAACAAAACACCTACATGTAGTCAGTTACTTATATTTGGACATGAAACTGATATGAAATTCTTTGAACTTCTCAAGAAATACTTTGAGTTCGTTGACAGTTGGAAGAATCGTCATTCTGTACCAAAAAAGCAAAGTACTATATCACTGCCTAATTACCTACAGCATAATTACTATGCATCTTGAATCATAATAAATTAAACTATAATTACATAATAACAAAGGCTTTCCCTTCAGTGCTTTTACACTGTTAAAGTAAAAGGTAAAGCTAGCTCAAATGATTTGGTGCCACTTACAATCCTGAACAGCGGCGCTTTACAACCTCATTAGTGGCAGCTGACTGATAATGACTGCAATACCGCGGAGCAGGCAGTGGCAGCCCAGAGCCCGCGCTAACGGTCTATTGGGCCCACAGTGGCAGCCAGCATGCATACTACGTCCCAGTCAACCACGCTAGGTCTTCACCCCGTAATCCATACATGGATCGCTACTCATTTACCGACCCCTGAGAGATGGATGGCTGAGTTGGCCATGTTGGCTGACCAATAGCGGACGGCTTAACCGCAAGGTAGTTACACATCCAGCTAGCAGTCTGGCACAGGATGGGGAAAGTTCGCCGGCCGAGACCAGCGTTCTAACCACTATGCTACGCCGCCAACAGTGTTGGTTGAGTGACAGGAAGGGCATCTGACCTGTAAAAAACTAGAGGTTGGTTTGTTTGACTGAAACTTTGCACATCTTATAGCTCTAGTTGTCATCACCACCTCCATCATCCTTAGCTGCAATAAAATCCAGAATGGAGACATTCTGGTACTGGCTAACCCAGGTCCACTTGGAAAATGGCCGTGAGAAGGGACAGAGAAAATAACACAGGGGTGCAAACGGCTGGAATAGGTTTAACGGCATTTTCGATACAGTACTGTGTCCTCAGACTACAGAGTGAACGTTTAACACGAGTGACAGACAGTCTCAAAACATCGTGTTCACGAGACAGCACTTTAGTGTCATGTTCTTGGTCTCATGACAACCGTCTTGGTCCTGACTGTCTCACAATAAGACAGTTTCAAGAGAGTGTTTGCTGTTTAATCAGATATCGATAACACTCATATCTTGACTGCGACGGGAAAACTTCGACAGCCCCGTTGTTGTTTGGTTGTCAGTTACAATTAGCACTGCTGACCAATGACCACCAATTCATCAATCACGCACAATATTTATGTTAGAGGCGAGTGTGCTAGACTATCAGTGAGGACCCTGCTAATCCATACAACAACAGTCCTAAAGGTCGTTGTCTTGGGTTTCGATCATGCGAATACTATCTCAGTCCCGTAACTGGTTATAACTAATATACAACGCAATTAACATAAAACAACAACGTTGTTTGTTTTAACAGTCAGTTTCCAGGACAACCTGGGTAAGCTGGTAAGTAAGTAAGTAAGTAAGTAATTAGCCTTTATTATTCATCAATGACAATCGCACTAGTGTTACAAAGCAATACAGCAGCACAGTTGAAATAGCGACATTATACATACAAATTATAAAAAACTAATTACACTAGAACAAATATCACAAATCATAGGAATGGCAGTAAATATGTACACGTGAATAAAATAGCAGTAAAAATTTGATGCAGTTGAACAGTAAAAACGTAGCAAAGTTACACACAGAATGTGAAAACATCACTGCAGCAAGAGATGATGGAGACGGCACTGGTAACAACTGGAACTCTCACCAAAAACAACATATCAACACTCAGATTCTTACAGGCCAGCAGATACCTTCCTGTTGTCCTGCCAACAGTGTCAAAGCGCTGAAGGCGTATAGTAGCATACTCACTGCCAACGCCAGTAACAGCAGATAACAAAAAGTAACTAAGAAAATATACAGTAACACTAGAACAATTCAATTAACAACTACAACTCTGGATTTCCAGAGATTATGTCAGGTTAGACCGGGTCCCACAAACCGGAACCAGAACCTTTGGAAATTGTTGGTGCAAGATTTTTTACAGGCTGTACCCAGGGGTTAAAGTGTAATTTTAAGGCAGTGGAAACGTTAAAAATCCCTCCCCTGTAAAAGTCTGTGGGCTCCCTTCCATTTTGCAGCTGGCCCCTGTATTTCTAGTCAGGCCGTTATCTTGACCAAATTTAGATTTATTAGTTCCCTTCCCATGGATAAAACTATCTTTCTGGCCTTGGAACGTGTGTTCCCACCCACTTTAACCCCTGGCTATACCTATTCCTGTCACCCAACCATTAGTGTGAAAGCACTGAAGGAATACTGAAATGTAGGAGATTGTCCACAAGTCACAAGAGAAAGAACATAGTGGACAATACACTGACCGGAAGTGATATGTTTCTTCCTTCTGTCCAAACCCACTGCCGGGAACCACACAGATGCCAGTCTCTTCAAGAAGCTGGTAGCAATACATGGCGTCTGGCTGCATGCCCTTAGCCTGCAACATCACAGGCAAAACGTCAAATGCCCTCTCATTAATACTACTACTCTCTCTCTTTCTCTCCATTTAACGGCCATTTTCCAGATGAACCTGGGTTAGCCGTTGTTTATTGAAGCAAAGGATGATGGAGGTGGTGGTGACAACTGGAGCTATAAGTCGTGCAAAGCTCAAGTCAAATCGTCACCACCAACAAACCAACACCCAGTTTTTTATAGGCTGGATGCCCTTCCTGTCGCCCAACCAACAGTGTCAAAGCACTGAAGGGAAAAATATCACATTCCATGGACTTGCTTATCCCAAGCTCACCTGGGGGTCTTCCAACTTTGTCTCTGACCATTAGTGCCTTGGGGGAGGGTTGCCATGCCTCTCATCAGCCCTGTGATGCCAGTACTACTACTACTACAACTATTTTTGATTTTTGTTTTAAAAGGCCTATTTTTCAGGTTACGTGAACTTTAGTGTGACATAGCTAATGCTATGGCTCACGTGGGGAGAAGCCCAAAGGGGAGCTTGGACCGTCTCTATAAAATCTTCCTTGGCTAGGGGTCAACAAAACATACCAAATAGATAATTATCTGTTTAATACACAGTACACTGGGGTTCACGTTTTTTAGGCACAATCTACACACGAGAAGAGTAACATTGTCTATTTATCTTTTCTATTAGACGGTGCATTGATAAAAAATAAACAGCAAAAGTGTGTAACAGACAACCACAGAAACAAAACCATAGAAACCTTAGCTTCGGCAATTGCTTTGTCGGGAAGGAAGATGCGAGGAAATGCATACATAGCACCCATCACTTCGTTACATCGGACACCGTCGATGGTATTGAGCGTTTCAGTCGTCATGCGAGCTTTCAGTGCCAGTTCTCCCAGTACTTGGCTCTTCTCCTGCAGAATCACACAACTACAGTTGCACAACAGTAAAATACCGTACTTAAAACTACACTAGGGTATAGCAATTAGGGTTTTGACACCATTCAGCCAAATAGGAATATAGAGTTTCAAAAACGAATGTAAAAGAGAAATACATGTTTCTTGCATCACTTGAATCAACATTACAAAGTACATATATTCACATTATTGGCTACGTTAACAAATTATCTCTTGAAAATGTAATTTAAGTCATACACAAGATGACTGTTACACTAGCTGCAGTGCAGGCACTACTTGTTGACAGAAACAGGACTGGCAGTCACCGTATCAAACTGTCTCTAATACGCGCCTCCGATTCGCCCGCGACTTATGGCACTTTACAAATGTGCTTTGATTGATTGATTGATTGATTGATTGATTGATTGATTGATTGATGCAATCTGCAGCTAGAACATTCAATTATTCACACTTGGTTTCAGTTCACTATTCGGCCAAATACAGATAGTCTATCTGTCAAATTAATTTATACAAAAGCAAATACAAAGCAAATCCCTACACACACCCCACCATCAGCACCAATTTAAGGCCACCGTGGGATTTTTTTAAGGATGGCTTTCCTGATGTTGCTGCCGATTCATATGGGTGTCGGCAGCAATCAAACCGCGACGAGTGTTCACTGCCTTTGGCAGTGGCATTAGGTCACAGCTGCCCGTGTTAATTATGCAACAACTTGCACAGTACTCTGCAGTCTGCAACAGGAATGCCAGAATACCAACTGTGCAATATGAAGTGACTCCTGACATGATTGTAAAATGACATACAGTAAACACATCGAAACAATATGGGAAATAAAACAATTAGAAAGAAAGGAAAATGAAAATAAAATGTTGCGAGTTAGTTACCTTCTGAAACAGTTCATAGGATGGTTCATTAGACTGTGGAGGATTAACGACAGCGTCCAGTGCAGACTTTCAACATCAACACAACAAATTCAGTAATTAAACATCACAGACATTGGAAAATAAACATGATATGAATTACTTACTACAAACATGCAACAGTATACTGCATACTCCAGCAAGACTTGATTTATTATCATTGTTGGTTTATTAGCTGTTATTATCCACCAACTCACCACATCTCAACTTGGCTGACTATTAGATATGGGCGACGATGCAGGAACGTGACTGCCATGTGTGTCTTCCTGCACCGACGCATGGAAACAGCTGATTCAAGTTTGGTGAAGTCTTGACTGGGATATCATTGACACGGTCACTGTCCAACGGTGTAAAAGATTTTGAGCACATATTTGATATCTTTTGTATATCGTACATGTTCGTCATTTGTGTTTTACTGTTTTGCATTCTAGCCACATTCGTGTATCTGTATGATTTTGCAACTATGGCTTGTTTTAATCTAGCACTCGTGCTATAAAATTTTAATAAACGTATCCACATAAGAGTAGTTATTTCAGGTACACCACGTTCACAGTTCACTGTTTCACAGCTCACAGTGAACGTTATGACTTGTGTGTCAGAAAGTATTCAGTACTTTATTGGAAATAAAATATAAGAAATGTTATGCTACGTATTGCACTGTTTTGCCAGGCGGTGCAGCAATGCCATGAAGGTGAAGTAGTCCATTTTATTCAAGGTAAGTGCCAAAATCATTTACGACTGCACTGGCACTGTTGGAGTTTCTGTTGAAATCAGTCAACAGAAACCAATGACATTGTAAATATTAAACTGATTAAGTTTTTTTGTGACACAGAGCAATACAACAACACTCATTTAACGGCCGTTTTCCAGGACAACCCGGGTGAGTTGGTACCAGAATGTCTCCATTCTGGATCTGATTGAAGCTAAAGATGATGGAGGTGGTGGTGACAACTGGAGCTATAAGACGTGCAAATCTCCAGTAAAATCATCACCACCAGCATACCAATACCCAAGATTTTACAGGCCACCGACAGGCCAGATGTCTTCCTGTTGCCCAACCACGTCAGGGAACTGAAGGCACAAAGTATCACAGTCTACGGACTTGGTCACCCCAGGCTCACCTGGGAGGTCTTTCTATCCGTCTTGACCATTAAATGCTCATCATTACCCTGGGGAGGATTGCCAAGCTTCTCGTCGGCCCTCTGATGCCAGTAGCCCACCGTACTGGCAACAAACAGTAGTACGTTTACTAATATTACTTTCAATCACTGCACTGTAACAATTGCTGTTACAACGCGAAATTCTGAAGTATAAAACGACGAAGGTTAAATGTATACCTGGCCAGACACAGTAGGACAGAGCTTGGCAGAGATGGACTTGAAGAGCTGAACTTTGACGTCCGGGTCTAGATTGACAACTTCACAATAGCCTCCGCGATAGCCACATCTAACAGTAAGTAGCAAGCTGGTTATGAATGTGCATACTGAATGCGGCACTGCAGTTGACGTGATTAATTCTCGGACTAAAATATTTATCACCAACATTACTCTTAAAAGTTTGGCTAACGTCATGCCTACTTGCCTTCAGTCGAGGCCAATAATGACTAGCTGTCAACATATGGCATGATCAGAAGCTGTTTTAGCTCCAGCCTTCCACGAACATTATGTAGTATTCACTAGCATTGCAATTACTGGTGATATCGAGTGTAAATGCATAACAGATGCCATGTTCAGGCAATTGCATTCAGTACTTCAGCACTATTGGAAGGGCATCCAGCATCGAACCCGCAACCTATTGATCGCAAGTCCATCCCCTAACCACTATGCTGCTATGCCACACACATTTGATATGACAAATATTCTGACAGGTATCTGACTGTTTATACTCTAAATTCATTCGGTTAACTATATTGAAGCATATGTCCATGTAATGCTGGGTTATTATCAAAATGCTTTTTTTTTCACATTATAAATCAAGAAACAAAACAGCACTTACTCGCCCATGAAACCTTTAGATGTTGACATAAATGATGCCAACTCCATATCTGCATATTCTCCACCCATCTCATTCGCCACTTTCTTAAATGAGTGAAACTCATATCCTTCAGCATAGATGTTATGTTGGTATACCTAACAAAATGAAGCACTGTTCTTAAGACATGCAATACGTTTAATGTGACCAAATTTACCTGTATAAATGTTTACAAAAAATATCCCTTGGCACTGTAGTGCCATAACTCCCGTTGAGCAATCAAGAACAGCATCTAGGCAAAGTATTTAAATACTTTCAAATATTTCCTTTTTACCAAGTATATAAATACTATGCGAGTACGAAATGTTCAAGGTTAGTATTTAAGTACTAGACTCGGTATTTACAAATACTCGGCAAGACCTTCTATTACAGGGCTGCGGAAATGAAAAATTGCCAGTAAGTAATCCATAAATCATTTTAAGTTTCTGACATTCTTACACTTTTGGCTTTTGCTTAACTGGTCTATTATCCACAGAATGCTCCAGGTTACGCCAGTGTCCCCATTCCTTCACAGAACCATTGGGGAGTCTTAGTGTGAGATTCTTCACAGACTGGATGCCCTTGACAAGCAGCTCTGGCGGTCGAGAATCTCGCTGTCAACTAAGCTGAGGCTCTACAACACCTGTATGTTGTCGATTTTTCTGTATGAGTCAGAGTGCTGGGCGATTACCAAGAAAGACGCACGCAGGATCAATGCCCTCCATCAGTGGTGTCTCCGTATGCTTCTCGGCATCAAGTGCTATCACTTCATCTCCAACGATGAAGTCTGACACCAGACCAACCAACCTCTACTCACGGAAATTATCCAGGCACGGCGTCTGACCCTATTTGGGCATATCACTCGAATGGACGACAACGTAGACACAAAGCAGATCTTGACCTCCTCGCCTTCTGTGTATTGGAAGAGACCACCAGGACGACCGCAGATGACCTGGATGAAGACGGTGCAGAATGACCTTGACTCCCACGGGCTGTCATGGACTGACGCAGTCGACCTGGCCCTGAACCGACCACTCTGGAGGCTGTTGGCAACCAGTGGCACTATGCACCCGTAGTGGTGCAAGCGGAGAAGAAGAAGAAGGATGCCCTTCCTTGTCACTCAATCAAGTGTCAAACACTGAAGGAAAATAAATTTTCAACATTACAAATTTGAAATGTATTTACTTAATTGAAATGAAGTATTAATTTTCAAAAATTTAACTATTAAACATTTTAAACATCACCAGATGTAGGCCTACTACTTGTCAATGTAACATAAAAAATCAAAATTGAAGTGTTGCGTGCATAAACTGAGTAAGTTGCAAAAAGTGCATTTGAGAAAATCGCCATTGAAGTTGTGGACATGCAAATGGCTAAAATTCAACTAATTTCTGGCCTAGCTAAATATATTTTATATGGTTCGGTGTAGTTCTACACAAAGAATAATCTGCCACTATCTTTAACTTTCAAAATCTAATATATCTTTATTTAATAGATAAAATGTAATATAAATACTTATTGCTGCCAAAATAATCAAAGTCCCAGATGGTGATATTCATGAAAAATCGTATAAGTAGAGTTATGTTCACTTTACGACTCGTTATGAGCACGGTAAGCATGTGGGTGCATGAACTAGATATATTTATTTACCTCATACTTGCCATACTGCAAGGTAACAAATTATTGGACAATAGATTCCAGAAACACAATCCAATTCAACAGTATGTCTACATAACCTGTTAATGTAGCCACTAAATGTACAAGTATGCCAGAAAACAGCACACATAAGTGTACAAATGCAGTTAATATTGTACAACCCATAAGAAACTCATCACACATGGCAATAATTCTTTCAGTATATAACAGATTGCAGGCCGGAGATTACGAAAATGGTAATGGGGGCAAGAGAAGGGTAAGTCAATGTACTCAGTTTATCCACGCAATGCTTCAATTGTCAAGTGGTTTACTTGAGTGTTTAAAAAGATAAGTTCCAGTATTCAAAAATTCTAATACTAAATACTTTTTAAAAATTTAGATACTATTTAAATACCACTTTTGCATGAAGTAATTAAACAGTACGTCCAATACTCGCTTCAGTAGTTAATATGCACATACACACATACACATATTAGCCAGTTGTCATTATGTTATTTGCAGTACGGTACGAATACAGATAATCAGAAATTATGTTGTCTTATAAAGGACATAAATTCATACCTCATCAGCTAGAATTAACAGTTTTTCTCGTTTTGCAAACTTGATGACATCCTCAATGTTTTGCCGACTAAGTACTTGACCTGCAGTCAACAGGAGTCGTTAATTACACATCGTCGCACCATTTTTTAATCGCACCATTTTCATTAAAATTACCATTTTCAAACACAAACACAAATTTTGCAACTACAACAAATTTTCATTTTCATCTTATATATTTCAGTGCATTCGACACTGTTGGTCGGGTGGTAGGAAGGGCATTTAGCTGGTAAAACAAACCAAGTGTTGGTATACTGGCAGTGGAGAATGTCTGAAATCTGGTACCAGCTTATGCAGGTTGTCCTAGAAACAAGCCATTCAACGAGTGTTGTTGTCGGTGTTTCCGCTGCTGCATTTGACTTACACATTACTGCAGACACACACTGCCAGATGCTTAAATTACTTTAGAAATTATGTTCAGACTTAATGTCAAAGCACAACGTCACTGCAGAAACCAATTAAGCCACTGCCACTGATTGAAGCAGAACTTTCCACATCACAACAGGTTCAGCCAGGTCATCACAAAATGTTTTCATAGAATCGAAACTTCTGGCTGTTAGAAGTCCAACAGCATCAAAACAGTTGAAGGACTACAATAATTATAAATTATACAGTACACAATTAATGGTATCTAAGTTGACTAAATCTACTATGTGCAGTACATCTTACAGTATCTGAATTGATGAAAATTAAGGATCAGACAATTACAAAGAAAGCAGTAATGATGAAAGTTAAAAGAAGTTACCGGAACTATAACAATATATGTTAACCCTAGTATTCAATATTTTTATTACTTTGGCAATAATTGGGGTCCAAATGACCCCACACACTTATTTGTATTTACAGCACAATTATATACTGTTTTTGATGAATTAAACAAGACACCAGTATTAAAATGACAACTCTGAGTACAATAAAAACATGCAATAATATACAATAAATTATACATTATTCACAATACAGGTCACGTATACATACCAGTAGGATTTCCCGGATTAATAACAACAAGCCCACGTGGTACACAGTTATTCCGAGCCTTATCTAATGCCCGCTGGAGTTCTGCTATGTCCAATGCCCATTTGTTATCTTCGTCCAGGTAATATGGAATCTAAACAGAGAAACCAATACACAGAAAAATATTTGTTAAGCCGAATACTGTGAAGTTTGCATCGCTCATTATTTAAATCAACAAAAGTACTACTACAACTACTACTTGTATTATTTTTGGCTTTTATTTAACTGGCTTATTTTCCAGATATTTAGCCTGGGTTCCCCATAGGTCATCCAAAGAACTATCAGAAACTGTTGTGCAAGATGTCACCCAACCAGTAATATCAAGGCAATAAAAGAATATAAATAAGAAACACACTATGTCAAATATTGCAAAGCTATACATTCAATATTTTGTCAACCTGCACCACTTAGATTCCGTTTAATGCTGTGCAGCATTCCACTGTTCAAGCATGCACAGATACTCATGGGTAAAGTGATACTTTTATGAATCATGCAAGCAGTTTTGGCTGGATGACCTTCCTGACATGATGATGACTCATATGCATAATGCTGTGACTATGCAGACTACTGCACCGTCTTAACCACTGAACGACAGCTGCTTCTTTACCAACAGTCTATATGCAAACAAGCTGTGCATGAGGCCACCACAATATGACCCCGCCCCCTGCAAGTTGACCTTTGACCTTCTGAACTTGAAAGTGGTGTCCAAGTCAGGTCTAACGTGGCCTACCTCTGCGCCAAATTTAGTCTTCCTAGGCCTCTCTGTTCTTGACTTAGGCCCAATGTACGCGACAGACAGACAGACAGACAGGCGTCAGATGCACATCATCACTTAATGCCCCCTACCCTATGGGCGGGGGCATAACAATTACAATACAGCACATTGACTGACCCCGTATGCATTGAACTCTGCAATGGTAGCCGTGTAGAGTGGATACTGCGGGATAGGTATCATGATGCCGCCACGTGGGTGGTCCCGGCCTGTCATCAGCAGCTTCAGAATTGACTGCATACAACACACATACATCAACTCATACTGTTGGATATGCTGCAACAGCAAATAATAACAAACACTCAATTAACGGCCATTTTCTAGGACAGCCAGGTAAGCCAGTACAAGAATGCCTGCATTCTGGATTTTCATGGAGCAAGGATGATGCAGACGGTGGTGACAACAGGAGCAATAACATGTGCAAAGCTCCAGTCAAATAGTCGCCATCAATACATGCTGTAATTATCTACAGTTCTATATAAGGGTCTCTCTGTCAATTTTAACGGCCATTTTCCAGGTGGACCTGGGTTAGCCAGTACCAGAATATCTCCATTCTGGATTTCAGTGAAACAGGATGATTGAGGTGGTGGTAACAACTGGGGCTATAAGATGTGCAAAGTTCCAGCCAAATCATCACCAACAAGAAACCAGCAAACGGGTCATCAATCCAAAAAATTTCATCAAAATTTGTACATAATTTTTTAAGTTATGCAAGTGCACAGGCACACACACACACAAACTGCACCAAATTCCTAACCTTCTTGTGAGAGACAACACTTGGACAAAAAGTTGAAACATGTTAAGAATATCTACATGTCAGCTGATGAAAGATATCAAAGAAGAAGAAGAAGATTTCGCATAGACACTAGGTCCATTGCATGGGAGCTAATCCCCTTTTTAGCCGGCAAGGGTTCGCATGTTCTGTGCCCTATTCTAGGGGGTCAGCTACACCCCACCACAAGGGGGCGGGGCCCCAGCGCTCCTCAATTTTGGTGGTTCCCTTCTAATTATGCGTACATCCTTCGACGCAGAACTACCATATTTTGGTTTTTAGGGGACAGCCGGGGGTGGGGCCCAGGCTCTCCAGTTTTGGAGTTTCCTTATATTTGTGTGTACTGTGTACACCCTTTGTCGCAGAACTACCAAATTTGACGTGGTAACATACATGGGGAGGCGGCTTGTTCTTAGGGGGTTTAGCCTCTAAGAAGAAGCAACAAATATCCAAGGAACTTCTAATAGCAACACCTCTCTCTGTCAACTTTTGTTTAACTGACTTATTTTTCCACAGTCACATGGATCAGGCCGGTTCCCCATTGGTCTACTAAGGAAACCTTCAGGGATTGCTGCAATGAGATTTTAACAGGCTGGATGTCCTTTCTGATGTCCCAACAGTCTCAAAGCAAATCTAACAATCAAACTCCGACGGCAACACTGAATCATAACAGTTATACGACGGACACGAGACGTGCCTTAATTCCGTCGCTGGCGCCAGTTGACAAAAAGACATCGTTGTAGTCACAAGGAATTCCGCCGTCACGCTGTGTGATGTACGCGGCAATGTCTCGGCGTGCGACGTCGATACCAACACTGTCACTGTAGGAACCTACGAGTCACACACACCACCTGCCTAGTCAATTGACATTCACGGCAACTTCCACGAGTTCAAGAGTAAAAAATACAATCCATAAATGCAGCATTTTGTGATCAATTGAGGTATGTGTAAATACATTTTGTAACGTTGTGCACTCTCCATTCGAGGGCTAGAGATCTATTCAACCATAAACACTGGAACAATATTGTTCGGATGCCCTTCCTGGTGGCACTAACGACTCACGCAGGTCCAGGTAGGCGTTAGTTAATTGCTTGGTGTTTAACGGCATTTTCAGCACAAATAAGCTATATTGTGCCATAGAAGTATGACATATATCACAGAGGGTCGGGGGACAACACAAACAATTAATAAAACAATGAAACAATACACTGAACCAAGAAAATATCATAAACACTCTTCAGCCTGGGCTTTGTGGAGATGATCCCCTCGCCACGGTTAGGCTTCCTCAGAGGAGTCTTTCTAGCCAATCACTTGGAAAGTACTGACAACTTAGCCGGAACAACCAAAAGACAAAACACATACGAATTTAAACTAACAATACAAAAAAAATTGGCACTAATAAGCAACAACACAATGAAATACTATACAAAGACAAAATAGACAGAGCCTGGTTTAGTCACCTTTTATGACATCTGGCCAGGCAATGGAGCGGGTCTATTCTTACAACCCCGGAGCCTGCACAGAGCAGGTCTAGGTAGGAATCAAACCTGAGACACTTCAGTGACAGTCTATTGTTTTGATTGCTGAACAATGCCTGATGCTGATGAGGCTTGTTTAAGTAGTGCAATATGAGTTACACAAAATGGAATCTTAAATTAACAAATTAAATTATAAATGAAGTTGTGGGCAACTGCAGACAGTAACTCCTCTCTTTGTCCATAGTCGCTATGGGTTCGGCCAGATCTCCACAGATCTTACTAGGAAACCTTTGGTGATTGCAGGGACAAGGTGATTTATAGGTTGCATTGTGCTTTCCAATGCCTCACCAACAGTGTCAAAGCACAAAGTCAAACTTTACAAACATTAACTCTCTCGTTCTCCGTTTTAATGGCCATTTTCCAGGTGGACCTGGGTTAGCTGGTACCGGAATGTCTCCACTATGAATTTTGTTGGAGCTAAGGATGATGCAGGTGGTGGTGACAACTGGAGCTATAAGACGTGCAAAGCTCCAGTCAAATTGTCACCACCAACAAACCAACACCCAACGTTTTACAGGCCAGATGCCCTTCCTGTCGCCCAACCAACAGTGTCGAAGCACTGAAGGGAAAATTACAAACATTAACTGACAAATGCATATGCATTGTTGCTAAAAAAATTCGTGGAAATATGTGGACAATTTGTTTTTATAGACAGCCATATCTTATTGCTACTGACATGTGTTACAAAACTGATGCTCTTACAGATAAAAGAAGTAAATATCCAACATTCCACATACCTATACTCTCACCGCGACAACTGTGCAGAATCCGCCTGGCTCGTGTCTTCGCATCCTCAGGAAAGTCGCGACTGTTGAGCAGAGCTGGGTATGTACAGAGGGCAACCACCTGCACAACGACAACACACACTTCTGTCTCAGTGTATTGTTATATTGAAATCGATATCTCAAATGTAAGAGCGCAGTGGAAATATTGTTGGCTGGTCAGTATAAATTCATATACTCAATACACAGGTTTACAACAGAGTTGGAACCAGATCTGCCAGTCACAGGTCTCCAGAGATCAGTGATTTTGTCCTGATTCGGTTCAGATAACCAGTCTGTCAGCCAGACCCCAGACAGTGCCCGCCAAACATACAAGGTATACACGGTGCAGAAAAAAAGTAGCCCCTATGATCTCATGCAGATAACTCTTCAAGGCTTTATTCTTGTAGTTGCACTGCTGGTCAGGTCATGGTTCAAAACTTTACACAGCTGCAACTCTCATACGCAGTAGAATGAAAAATGTGGACAATTAACAGTCAGAAGAATATGCCGATAAAGAGATGATTTGGTGACTTATCAAACTAATAACGTGGCCATAGCAGAACATCTAACCATTCTACAGACTACAGCCTGTGTTGTTCACAAAGCAGAAATGTGCTTGTGAATGTTAGACGACTGTTTTGAAAATCAGCATCAACCGCTCACATAGCACTATGGACTTGGCACTGCTTTATGCTTCCACTTTAGTCTACATTCTTTCAAGTAAAGTTCACCACACTCCACTAGAGAGCATAAGTGGGTACACATCTCCCTCTCCTATGCTTTTAGCTCGCAGCTGGAAAACCATTAGCAGGTCACCGGTTCAACCACCATTGTGGTTGTAATTGTTTGTTTAGGCTTAGCTGCATATTCTTTTATATTTTTTTTATATTTTTAAAACCGTTTTTTATTACTTTTTTGTATTTTTCGTTCTTACTGTTTTCTTTTTGCTGTTTTATGGTGGCCAGTTCAATGGGCTTTTGTGGCCTTTCTGGTAACCTGAAATAAATATATGATGATGATGATGATTAATGCCTGTTACACATGACCAATGCGTCGCCAGACCTGTGGTTACTTTCCCAGCCACAAGGCATCACCACTCACTGACTGGTACCAATCACACAGCTCAGATAAAAGACATATGTGTGTAAACAACCTGCTCACGCTTGCACTCGACAGCACGGTGGCCAGGATTTGAACCGGTGACCTGCTAATCACAAGTCCAGCACCATAACCGATCGGCCACCGAGCCACAGCAGATACAAATTCAAACCCTAATGAAAAAAGTGCTCTGAGGAGACGCAAACACTGCGTGCTGGCTGTAGTAAGGCGGAGCCAAAAATTTCGCCCCGCCACAGACCCCCTTCCCGGGGGCGCGGGATGGCCAAAATTTAGTAAGCTGGAGATGGTCACGACCTTTACCTACAGACCCAGTTTGGTGAGGATCGATGCACGCAATTTTGAGTTATCGTGGTAACAGACCCACAAACAAACAAACATACAAATACAGCCACAAACCCACAGACAGGACTGATTACAATACACTGTGCTACAGCTAGCTAGCATGCAGTGTAATTGTAATTACACTGACGCAAGAGATGCGTAAGATGTCAATAGTATCAGTGGCGGCGCGGGGGTTATCAGCGCCCGGGGGCAGGACAATACTTTAGCGCCCCTCC
>Ga0049107_10000121_pt1 | contig 19121 bp, 13 predicted proteins | sample WorMetilPIANOSA1_FD_61187 | JGI IMG/M metagenome (GOLD analysis project Ga0049107, IMG submission 61187) | Marine gutless worms symbiont microbial communities from Max Planck institute for Marine Microbiology, Germany - Olavius ilvae PIANOSA.1 | ecosystem: Host-associated > Annelida > Digestive...
TAGTTTTCATTGTATGTGTTGTCTGTCTTTTGGTTGTTCTAGTTAAGTTGTCATTACTTGCCAAGTTATTGGCAAGAAAGACCCCTCTGAGCAGCGAGTCATCTCCCTTACAGTTTTTGGTGCTAGCGTAACTAATTTAAATGAGCCTCCTAGAGCTTTAGCTACCTCCACTATAATGTGGGTTAGGAGCTAGTTCCATCCCTTTTCTGCCGTTGTAAACAAAAGCAACGCGGGTTAGGGGGTTATTATGTCGCTGGCCCTCCATTACTGAATGGGAGATGTACATCACTGTTCAGTGTTGTCGTCTCCGAAATGACCTATACTGTGTCGAGTGGGACGTTTTCTACTATACCATACCATACCTATTTATGTGCCTATTTATCTGCAGTTTATTAATGGATTGATTCAGGCATAATCAGTCATTTCATCCCATAACTTTCAAGATACATAAATTTTGTGACTGGAAATAAAAACAGTTACATCATGGTATTGCTCTTTATGCCCATACTTACTACTGCATGATTATTTATGTATCAGTGGACAGCAGCATTCATTATCCAGTCCACGCCCAGAAAGAAGAGAGCAGATATATCGGTACCAGCTGTCTTGTCTGCAATTAACTACCTCTTTCTGCACAACAACTCCAAAACTCATAATCACCAAATTTCATACGGGGGGAGGCAAAAGTGCTTTCAGTGTCGATCTGTTCCTGTATTCATTGCTGCTAGTTGGTTACACTCACGGTGCCCCCTGGTCATGGAATTTAGGAAGACCATTTTCCAGGCCTGGAAAGTCATGGAAAATAGCAAAGGTCATGGAAAGTCATGGAAGATGATGATAATGTCATGAAATTTTTACTACTGCACTGAGCAATTCTGTAAAAGTGACACAACTTCATTTATAAAGTCAAATTATGAACTATTTTATCTTTTTAACAGTGGTACTACGAGCAGTTGGAACTGTCACTACTAATTCTGGTATGCATTCGTAAGTCGTATATCGTTTACTTGGAAATATATGTTGTGCCGATAGGTCATGGATTTTCATTTTTGGTCATGGAAAAAGTCACGGAAGATCGTTGAAAAAGAGGGGGCACCCTGGTTACAATGATGTTGATAATTTTTGGCATACAATATCCTGATACTTCTAAATGCATGCATAATTTCCTACCCCGACTTAGTTGTTTTTCTACATTACCTCGGTATACATTAACAGCCGAATAGGCACACTGTTTTCTTTTGAAATTTGTGGGTGATATTTCATTTATTCAAAAAGTAAGTAATGATGATGTTTTTTTAACGCAGTGTAGTACTGTTATTTATAACTCTGCCAAATATTGACTGATATCAATATCATTTTTCTTCTTCTTTTTTTGATTTCTTTTTTGTTTTTCATTGTTAAGTGTCCCTGCAACAGTTATACTGTGACAACGTCACTCTAATCAGTACATTTTATAATAATAATAATAATAACAGCCACTGTAAATTTGTGATAAAGAAATTGGTTTCAAAATACGGTAATTTTGTGGAATTTTGAATTTTTTACGTTTAATTTGTTTACATTCCATATATCGTTTTCTGGCATTTTTGTTTCTATTTTTTGTTAATGGATTAATTTTTTATTTGTGGATATTTACACGTCTGGTAATGGGTACTAGGCTGGTATCCTAGCGCAAATATGTGTAACATCTTACAAATGGTGTGCTATGAACAGGATGCATAGATGCATGGGAACCCAAAGTACTTCGTTCTGGAGCTGGTGCTCACTTTCATTCACATTCGATTGTGTCACAAGTTGCATGGGAACAGGTCCAAAATTATCTGTCGGACGAAATCGGACTACTGCTTGTCAACGGTTCTTCACCGGAAGTCGACTGCAGCGACAGATTGATAGAAAATAGGCCTAATGGCAGAAATCTTGGTAAATATAAAACCGTTGCCAGTGATCCTTCATGGCTGTCGCTGGTGAAGTTCAAGGACATCGACTGTGGCACAGAGGCAACTGCGCTGTTGGTGAGTGGTGGGCTGACTGCTGATGCGCGCCAGTTTGCTGCCAGTTACAACGGCAAGCTGATTTCATTTCCAACCATTGACGGGAAAGCTGTAATGAATCCAGCGGTGTCAGGGAGTGTAGCGCTGTTTGAAATCGTCCGGCAGCTGCAGTTACAGACCGTGCATACTTCGGACGCTGACACTGACAGTGAAACTGACGTTTAATTTGACTTGTCGCTATGATGCACTTGAATTGGTGTGCGTGTCACTGCATCCAACTACTATTACTACTGCTACTGGTCTGTTTTTCCAGAGATCACTCCAGGTTCAGTCTGGTACCCCGTGAAGGTTTTCCAAAGAACCTTTGGAGATTGCTGGTGCGAAAAGTTTACAGGCCAGATGCCCTTCACCCAACCAACGGTATCAAATTTATATCCGACTCTCTCTTTCTCTATCTCCGTTTAAACGGCCATTTTCCAGGTGAACCTGGGTTAGCCGGCGTTTCTTGAAGCAAAGGATGATGGAGGTGGTGAGTGGTGACAACTGGACTACAGGAGCTATAAGTCGTGCAAAGCTCCAGTCAAATCATCACCACCAACAAATCCAACATCCATTTTTTTACAGGCCGGATGTCCTTCCTGTCGCCCAACAAACCGTGTCAAAACACTGAAGGGAAAATATCACATTCCATGGACTTGCTTACCCCAAGTTCACCTGGGGTCTTCCAACTGTCTCTGACAACTAAAGGCTCCTGGTTACCTTGGGGGAGGGTTGCCATGCCTCTCATTAGCCCTCTGATGCCAGTACCCCAAAATTTATATTCAGCTGCCCAATTTAAAGGTGTCTGAATAGAATATGTCATTAGATAGACGTCACTTGTTCAAAATTCTCACGAAATGATGACCGAGATACAGCGTCACAAATTTGTTCATTTGTGCAGTGAGACTGATGTGATAGCAGAATGCATTTAAACTGATAAAGAATCAGGATGTATTGCATTATTATCATACTGTCTATTAATGGTATCATCTAAGTTATTACACTCCGCGCTAAGCTTAGTGGCGCAGTGTATTGTAATTGGTTCTATTTGTTTGTGGGTCTGTTACCACGATAATTCGAAATTGCCTGCATCGATCTTCACCAAACTGGGTCTGTACGTGAAGGTAGTGACCATCTCCAGCTGATTAAATTTGGCCGTCCTGCGACCCCGGGAAGGGGGTCTGCAGCGGGGCGAAAATTTTTGGGCCTTACTTGGTAAATATGAGATATACCTTGACACCTTGATATAAATATATCAATCACAGCCAGTGCGCAGTGTTTGCATCTCTCCGAGCGCTTTTTTCTGCTAAAGAAACGCAGCGTATTAAAACTTGTTGAAGTATGGAACGATAAGCAACAAAACAAATAAGTTAAAATGCTACAACAGTATGCACATACAAGACAAATATACAGCTTAAATTTCTACAGTTTGAATAATTTTATTTATCCTATTTGTAAGAGTACTAATCGCAAAACTTGCAGTGTAACGTAAAGAAAACGTTTTGTGCACACGTTCAATTCCTATGTGTCCAAACAGTTGCTGTATCAGCTGCTGAAGTAGTATCGCACTGGTGGACCCATTTCCTCGGTGTCTTCACTGCCATCCGGCACAATCATCTTCTCATAGGAGACGACAAGGTCTACGTATGGTTTATCAGCCGACACCTTGATATACTTCATCATTCTGAACATATTGTCAATACAAACACACTTGTGCTACAGACCTGGAAAATATCTTGATGCGGAATATGTTTATAAATTTACAACGTTTTTACTTCTTTCTTGAAGGAATTTAATAAAACCTAATTTTGCATTAATATCACTGATCAGTGGTTAGTGCATATAAGTTGTAGTGAACCAGGAGACAGCAAGAGTTAAAAGGCAATTCTCATACTTATTGAAAGAATTTGCCTACACCATTGAATTATCCAGAACACTAAATGATTTTCGGTAATATAGCTTTTTAACTCAAATTAACACAATTAATTATTGCACTTACATGTAAGAAACGTATCACTCATTAAATTGCGGTGGCTTGTGTGGAATGTGGTTGAATTAAGCATCTTGATGCACCAGAAGTGTTTCCACTTTCTAGCCTAATACTTTTGCACTTGCAGACAGCCTTGTAACCTCTTTGGTTCCACTATATCATAAACTAAAACAGACTTACGGTTCATTAAGTCTTCTTGCGTGACCCGGCATTATGGGAACATAAATCATTTTGACTCCTTGCACAATTAGTGCAGCTTTCAGTTTCTGCCTCTCCTGCAACGAACGAAGTCAGAAACTACAGTAACTAGAATAACATCTATCTATCCACCTCATGCAAAAAAACAGTCTTCCTATATTGCACATTAGTACAGTAATAATTATCAGTTAACGATAGTCAGTGTCAAATGTTTTAATAAATATTATACTGTAAACAGAAAACCAACTTACAGATTTTGCCATCATGACATAACAGTTTAAAGTCTATTTGTAATCTGGCATATGAGCACAAATCATGTTGGTCCTCTCTGTTCAAACTGAAGTAATCATTTTGTTGACTAACAACGATGGAATATTTTTGCGCAATATTCAACACCTATGCACATGGTCACCTCGCTGTAGTAACAAGCTGTGCGGGAGGCCGCCACAGTATGCCCCCGCCCTCTACAAGTTGACCCTTGAAAGTCGTGTCCGAGTCCTGTGGGCTACCTCTATGCCACTTGTAGTCTTCCTAGGCCTCTCTGTTCTCGACTTAGGCCCGATGTACTCGACAGATGTCAGATGCGCATCATCGCTGAATGCCCCCTACCCTAGGGGCGGGGCATAATAACAATGTAGTTTAGCATATTGTTTCATATACATCATGCGGTAGTTACAGTATCACTTTTATCTACTGTGTGTACAACGGTTTGCAATTGCTATGTGTTTTAACAAAGGCATTTTATCTAATGGCCAGTATTTCAGGACCACCTGGGTAAGACGGTACCAAAATGTCAAACTATTCTGGATTTTAATGCAGCAAGAGATGATGAAGGTGATACTGGTACAGACCGGAACTCTAGGCCGTACAAAGCTCCCGTCAGATTGCCACCACAGAATGCCAACACAGTTTTTTTACAGGGAAGCTGCTATATCTTGCCACCCAACCAACAGTGTCAATTAGCGAAGGCAATAATATTCAACCCTTTTTTAGATTTAATATGTTGTGCTAAACATAATAATGTGTTTAGTGCTCAAAACGTCAACTAGCAAATTCGGAACAGCAAACAGCATCAATTCACCTGCACAGTCTGAATAAACTGTTTCACAGTGAAGTCTTTGTTACCGTGAACTTCCCATCTGTCCCATATGGTATACTCAACACCATTACTACAACATACAAACATGTTAAGTTCTCTTAGATACAAAACTATGTAGTATCTGTTAGTTAATAAAAGCAAACTGCTACGAAAATAAGATCTACAGCGGAATAGATACTACGATATACAGTCCTCCATGCAGATTAGCATTGTATCGTTAAGTCTTAAGTCGTTAAGTACTGTGTCTTCAGACACTTGAGAACCAAACAATGAGTGTTGCAGTATAGCTTTGTTCGGAAAAGCTCACTGTTAAAACCCGCTGTCACCATCTCTGCAGCAGAGTTCTTGAGTAATGAACGAATGATAGACTGCTGATTCTAAAATTCAGTGGGCCCATGTGACGAACTTTTTTTACCTTTCTGCCTGAAAATGGTGTGTCACATTTGTGAAGCGGAATTTCCTCCAAATTTGAAGTTTCTACGATCTTCAATTCTGTATTTATAGGCCAAAACAGGACGAAGAGAAATGGACAGCACAGGGTCTATGGGAGGGAAAGGGAGGGGAAGGGAGTGTTGTGGAGTCCAAAAAATCTTTAAAATAGACCCCGGGACAGCAGCTTCGTGTAATTTGGCCTCTCCCTATAGGGAGAGCTGTATAAAAAAGCAACATTTACGTATACCTCATCCTTGTCTTTGCAGCAGGAGCTGGTTCTGAGAACACGAACAGTGGTAGAGCAAGATTCAGAAACGCATTCTTGTAATGCTCAATGGGAGCATTCTTGATGACTTTCACAAGTTCTATTGCCACCTGTACAATTTTGTCATACAAGCAACATGGCAACTATACAGTTTGCTAATTTATTAGCAATTAGAAAGTTTCTTTTAATCAACATTCAGCAGTATATGGACTTGTTAGCTACTGATCTATTTGCAAGTATACTTACAAAACAACACTCGTTTAATGGCTGTTTTCCAGGACAACCCAGGTTAGCCAGTACCAGAATCTCTTGTGGATTTTAATGGAGCTAAGGATAACAGAGGTGGTGGCAACAACTGGAGCTACAAGATGCACAAAGCTCCAGTCAAATCGTCACCACCAACACCCAGCTTTTTACAGGCCGGGTGCCCTTCCTGTTGCCCAACCATATCAAAGCACTGAAGGGAAAAAGTATCACATTCCATGGACTTGATTACACCAAACTCGCCTGGGGTCTTCCGACGTTGTCTTTGACCAAAAAAGGTGCTTGGTTGCCTTGGGGAGGGTTGCCAAGCTTCTCGTCAGCCCTCGACGCCAATGCCCCCGATGAGATGTTACAAAACGTCCGAATTTAATGTCATTGATTCCATTGTTCAAGGGCTCGGATGTGCTTGCCAAGGGACCGAAGTACCAAGGCAGGACTTACACTGGTGCACAGGAGCAAATTTTGGCCAGATGCCCTTCCTGTCGCCATCAATGACTCATACGGGTGCCAGTGGAACTGAACCCAGGCTTGCTGGGTGCAAGTCCGTCCCGTCACCTTAACCACTCAGTCACAGCTGCTGCTTAGATATAACAAAACTAGTAACGAAATTAGTGTTCGTCATTGTGTTCACCGCCATATATATATATATACGATATTTAACTTGATAGATGCATATGCGCCTTTAATATTACAACAATTCCACTTACTGCCACTGTACAATAACATTATTATTTATTCGTTTATCTGCTGGTCCTGCAGCTTGGAACAGCCTTCCGTCACCAGTTCAAGAACTAACCGATACTACAGCTTTTAAACGTCAACTTAAAACTGTACTGTTCCAGAGATGTTACAGCTCTAGCACCTAGTTTTAATTAGCTTCGAGTTTGACTTTTATTTTAACTAGCCTGTTTTTATCGCTATTTTTGTAATCGCGCTGGTCACGCTTTTTAGCTGTAAGAGTCAGAACTTTATGAACTTAGGAAAGTAAACAAGTTATCATGTGATAAGACTTAAGAACTGCAGTAACCAACGCACCAGACCGGCGACGGCAGCTGTGGTTGTTGCTATTGCAGGAACTATGCGTCCCGCAATGCGCTTTATCTTCAGCCGGTCACTGTTTTCAATACTGTACATACTCGCTCGGAGATTCTGCAGAAACACAAATTTAAAAGTCAGCAGTGCCGACAAAGTGAGACGATCATGGCATATTATTGAATGCTCAGCTAGCCTGATTTTCACAACAACATTGGATCTACTGTCTACAGCTCGACAAACATTGAAATACTAAAATTAACGAACAACAGCCACTGCAAATACTGTATGGGCATCAAAACCATCTGCTATTAATCCAATTTGTAGAAATATTAAATTCCTGTAAAATAAATGAACTAACTACATACTGAAGCTGCAGCAATGAAGTCGATATGTCCATTATCATCATCATCCTTTTCAAACTTGACAGCATTCATGCGCTTGAAATCTACATACATGGATAAAAATGAGCACAGTCTTGTGACAGTTGCTTGAAAGTGAAAAATTCCACCAATTCAAAGTAATCCCCAGGTCACAGGTTTGTAGTACAGTCACGAGACCAGCGATAGTGGGGAACATGTACAAGTTTTTGTGCACAGTATGGTATGGTATCAAAACAAGTACAAATGAAAAAAGCGCTCAGAAGAGACGCAAACACTGCACGCTGGCTGTAGTAAGGTGGAGCCAAAAATTTTCACCCCCTTCCCAGAAGTGTGGGACGGCCAAAATTTAATCAGCTGGAGATGGTCACTACCTTTACCTACAAACCCAGTTTGGTGAGGATCGATGCACGTAATTTCGAGTTATCGTGGTAACAGACCCACACACACACCCACAGACAGGACCGATTACAATACACTGCGCCGGAGCTAGCACACAGCGTAAAAAAAGACTTGCAAATAGCTAAGTGTTACAGTTGCACTATAGAGCTATACTACCGTTACCTTTTCTACTTTCGGCTTTTGTTTAACCGGCTTATTTTTCTGAAGATTACGTTAGGCTGGGTCCCCATAGGTCTTCCAAAAAAGAACATTAGGGTATTGCGGGTATTGTGCAGCTACACTGAACTATGGAATGTTTTGATTTTAAAAAGGAAAAGTATTAAATATTTATAATAAATAATAATAATGAACATAATAACATTAATCATATTTCTCTAGCGCCATATTGTCATAACTTCAGAGGCACTATACTAAGTTGACATTACGTGGTAAGTAGTCAAAGTACTGGTATATTCTATGTATTTCATGTTATGTTTTTACCTATGTGTGTTTGTCTGTGTTAGCAGTGTAACTCAAAAAGTTCTGGACGAACTCTGGTTAATTTTTTTGGAGGTGTAAGATGTGTGACTAGCAACAATTGACTACAGTAGTAATGCAGATCCTGATGCGGATACAGTAATTGCTAAAATGAATTTTTATACTACAGCGGGATACGGAAACTTTTGAGTGCTTCTAGTCTTGTTGTCAAGGCGATGAGAGAATGTTAGCTAACAGTTCAAGGCATAACAAAATAATGACATTCTCAGTAGAACGACGATTTTACACAATTTTAGAAGTTTATCGGGCAAACTAGAGTGAGTGAGTGAGTAGGGTTTAACGTCCCCATCAACACATTATAGGTCATTTCGGAGACGAGAGGGATCCAATTAATGTAACTTATAAGAACTGCAGATGACAACAACAAATAAAACATGCAATTCACTTGCCGTTGTTGCTGAACCATCCGTCAGTGACCCGCTGCATTTGATAAGCTGCCAGCTTCAACTCGTCATTGGTCACATCAGCTGACTGCGGCTTCTGTGCTGTTTCATCGATTTCAATTTTCTAACATCATAAACAGCAGTCAATTCTATTCCAAGAGACTCCAAGTGCAAATGTACTCATAAAATTGCAACAGACAGCCAGATTCCACTGCACCTTGACTTATGTTTTCACTGGCCTATCTGTTCACCATCCCCCACAGTTCTCCCTAGGAAAATTGGGGACTGCTGCAGTAAGAATTTTTACAGGCCAGACATCCTTCCTGATGCCTGATGCCCAACAGTATAAAAAAGATTTCAGTCTTTTGACACTGTTAGATGAACGAGTTAATGTTTTCCCTATGGCGCTTTGACACTGCTGGTTGGGCCACAGGAAGTGCATCTAACCTGTATAAAAATGGGCATTGGTTTGATGGTGGTCACAATTAGATTGGAGCTTCGCATGTCTTACAGTCATCACTACCTCTGTCATCCTTAGCTACAATAAATTCCAGAACAGACATACTGGTACTGGCTAACCCAGGTCCACCTGGAAAAATGGCCGTGAAAACACAGAGAGAGAAAAAGAGAGGGGTGAATTGGTTAATTTATGCACAGCACACTATAACTTAGTCATTAACACTACTTGTAGTTTTACTTTGCACTAATGTTCAGCAAACACAGTAATAATACAACAAACTAAACAGACATACACACACACACATTCAGAAAAGAGAAATCTGCAATGAAATAATGAATTTTAAAACATATACAAATACATATTCACATAGAATGAAAATAAAATTAAATGAAAAAGTGCTCAGAGGAGACGCAAACACTGTGCGCTGGCTGTAGTAAGGCCGAGCCAAAAATTTTCACCCCACCACAGATCCCCTTCCCGGGGGCGTGGGACGGCCAAAATTTAATCAGCTGGAGAAGGTCACTACCTTTACCTACAAACCAAATTTGGTGAGGATCGATGCACGCAATTTCAAGTTATTGTGGTAACAGACCCACCCGTACACACACCCACGCACCCACAAACAGATAGGACCTATTACAATACACTGCACCACAGCTAGCGCGCAGTGTTAAAAATAAAATACAGAATAACTGCTAATGTAAAATATTGAAAACCATGACTTTTAATACTGTGCTATGTTTGCTGTCATCCACAACTCCATTAATGAATCTTTCTTTCCTGTGTTCAATCATCCTATGAATACTAGATAAGCGAAATAAGCCAAATAACACGTTATCATGGTGACTGATATCCAAAATTCCATACATTGTCCTATTAATACAATTATCAAGAACATGAATATTAGTTGCAGACATTTCTCAGCTTCAGAACTATATAATAAAACGTTAAGCAGTAGGACTTCAATACTTTGAACTGTAATCATTTCACAGTGAGCTTATTTACTCTTCGTATATATATATTATTAAAAACATTTAAGTTTCAAATGGTCAGTTAAACATTTAAGATATGATGATGCAGCAAAACACACACAAGATATTTAGTATGAAAAACGTAATTTAATTTTATCACCAGCTAATTCGAATGGCTCAAATTTAGCATTATACTACATTGTTCAACTCTAAAAAGTCTGTCTATATGAAGGGTGGTCATAAATGGTCGTCGGATGTTAGTAAAATGTCAATGACTGGTGCTACACTTGAGTGGGTAAACAACATAAAATATCTTGGTATTATGTTCACAAATGGCAATAGGCTGCATGTTGATTGTAATTACATTAAGCGGAAGTTTTATACTGCATGCAATGCTCTACTTTGCAAGTGTAAATATGCAAGTGAACCTGTTAAACTAACTCTGATAAAGACCTCATGCTTCCCAGTACTTATGTATTGTCTAGGTGTACTGCAACTACCATATTACAAAGTTCGGGAACTGGATGTATGCTGGAACGATTGCTTTCATCGGATATTCCATTACAGTTGATGGTAATCAGTCACTGAGTTGCAATATTTCTGTGGTGAACTGTCATTTGAAAACTTGTATGATCTGAGTCATTGGAACTTTCTGAGTGATTTACACAGAAATAACATCGACACCACTGTTCAATGTATGACAAAACTGTTTATGTTTTACGTGGCAAATAACGGAGGGCATGGCCCTAATCATGGCACTTGGAAAGCACTTGTGTGTCAGAGTTTTGCTTGCAGAGTTTCCTAGGCACATAGTGTATATAGTATTAGTGATAGTTTGTCTCTTTAGCTCTGTTTGTTCTTTTGTTGTACAGCTGTGCAACCGTTTTTCTTAGTTGTCTACTTTCGTGGTAAGTAAACGTCATATACACACAGCTACAGACTTACTACTGTTAAATTTAACGTCAAAATTTGCTGAAAACTGGTCACAGACTTGTAACATATATTGCACAGCATGCACAGTCGTTTCACCAACCCCTAACAAATAAGTTTTAAGTGTAAGTACAAATTTATGTACAACCATTCTACCATAAATGAATAAATACTACCTTATTTTTCGGCTGAAACTGTAGCACCGTAACACTTTGAACGATCTCAGCAACATTGTTCTCATTCAAGTCCTGCAAGAAAATCAAATTGATGAAAAGCAAATGAACAACTTAGATATGATATGCTACAATTGTGCATGAACTTGCAAGTTGTGATGGCGACGCCGCCTAATGTCATGCACTCCATTGTTCAAGGGCTCAGTCATGTAAAGTAAGACATCTCGGAAGAACAGGTACAATCTTGGCCAGATGTCCTTCCCAATGCCACCAATACACAAGGACACAAACCAAAGTTTTCTGGGTGAAAGGCCATTGCCTTAACTGGTGAGCGTGGATGCTCTAAACTTGCATCTTGCAACTGTTGCTCTACATAGGAATAATGTACACCAGTGCAAATAACTTACTTCTCACTCTGTCAGATATGGGTAGATATCATGGCCGTAGTGACTGCCCTCCACTAATTTCTAATTCACCTCCCACCTGCTCACCACTCTCACCTCCATCACACATTCCCTCACCTTTTCCACAAATCTTTTCCACCATAGTCTGCTAGCACCCACCTCGACTGCCTTCTCAGACTATACTGGACCGGACTTACCCTGCTCAACGGATTTTCATTTTTAGTTATTTTTTCTTTTTTATTTTGGGTCGTGCGGTAGACTAAGCTGGCTTAACTGCCAGCTTTTGAGTGCACGTTAATATAGTATCTTTACTTACTTACTTACTTACACTGCAAAGGATCTTGTGCCAAAGAAAATGCATCGGTCAGACACAAGCCAGTGTCGGAAAAGATGTAATCAAGCCAGGTGGTTCTAGGTCGTCCACTTCAGCACCTCCAGGAAGGATCTGGGGGATGTCCATCTCTGGATACGCAACAGATACCGAGGACGTTAGACGCTGAAACACCACGACTAAATCTGGTGACGTGGCCGAATTATCCTAATTGGCACACACGAGCTATGTTAATGACGCTGTGGAGGCCACTGTAACGTTTGGGATGAAGTCGTTCCACTTGACGGAGAGGATTCTGCACTGACATTGCATATAGACTGCTTGGACTTTAGCCACATGTGTTTATTGAGTTTCCATGTCTCACAGCCACAAAGTAAAACGGTCATAACACAGGCAGAATAAAGACGAACTTCGTGTGTACACAAAGACTGCATTACACAGGCGCTGACTGTGGGTTTGAGGTACCACGGCAGAGTTCAGCTGGACTGTAACAGCAGACCAACAGAAGAAAAAGATCTTAGTTCGTGCATATAAGTGTATACATAAGCCTGCCTCGGTGGCTCAGTTGGCTGAGACACAGTGCGCACCAACCGGGACGGTCTGTCGGAAGAGCCGGGGTTCAATTCCCTGGGTCGACCGGTAGATTTCGTGTTCGGATTCCAGGGGCGCATGCTTTGAGATTAATTTCTCAGGCAGGCAAAGTGTGATGTGATAGGTTTATTTTGTGAAAGCAATTAATAAAATAATTCGACTTTCACTTCAAAATCAAAATAGGCCCGAAAAAGGTACCGGGGCAAAACGTTATTTGCCCGGTTCCTCGGCGATTACCGAGGCAAAGTTCCCGGTTGCCTGGTGGAGTCGGCACCTATGCTACATTATCTCCATACATCATCAAGGTGATTCATGACACTGGCAGCCATGGGATGTATCAGACACTCTCCGCCGAAGAGTTTGCACGTTGGATTGTCTACTCTCTCTCTCCATTTTAACGGCCATTTTCCAGGTGAACCTCGGTTAGCTGGTGTTTATTGAAGCAAAGGATGATGGAGGTGGTGGTGACAACTGGACTACTGGAGATTTAAGTCGTGCAAAGCTCCAGTCAAATCATCACCACCGACAAAGCAACATCCAGTTTTTTTACAGGCCGGATGCCCTTCCTGTTGCCCAACCAGCAGTGTCAAAGCACTGAAGGAAAAATATCACAATCCATGGACTTGCTTACCCCAAGCTCACCTGGGGATCTTCCAACTTTGTCTCTGAACACTAATAGCTCCTGGTTACCTTGGGGAGGTTGCCATACCTCTCAACAGCCATCTGATGCCAGTACCCTATTCTCATACAGTATAAAACAAATAATACACAAGTAAAAATTCACTGCTGTGCAGAACTAAACTGAAACTGAGACGTCAATTTAAATATACCTCGGCTTTGTAAGACACATCACATATATCGGCAAACAGGCGAGCGTAGGAAACAATGAAGCTCATGTGCCTGCAAACAGGAAACATGCATTGTTACTCAACAGTCTTAATGATAACAATGACAACATTAATGTACACCCAATAGCTAATCGACAGCCAGCTTAGTGTACTGATGCACAAGGTCTGAAATGCATAAAAGTCACAAAGTTACAGATGAGTGACACATACGTGGGATTGTTCAAGTCAAACTTTAATGGCGTTGGCGGTCGTTTTGGTGACTGCCAGAACAGACCTACATTCAACAGATAATAACAGGCAAACATCACATCACACAGTGCTTCAACTAAGAGCATCTTCTTAAACAGCATGCAGTGCTATGGCAATAACACAATAACATATATCTGTACTCACAGCATTAAAAATCATTACTAACAAGGCATCTGTAATACGTACTGCCGTCGTTTAGTCGAGTGTCCAGTGGAAATGCATGTAACAGATGTTCAGCCTACAATACATGGCATATATGTATGTCATTGTAGTGTTTACTCTTTCACACATCACATAAGCACCTAACAAACACCATGCAAATATCGTTATTACCAGTATGTTAATTAAAATTAAACCAGGTGGCTCGAAATAAAATGTCCCACTTATTTTTGCAATATCTTTGGCCTCTGTACATAAATTTCACTAATTTTTTTCACCTTATAATCAGAAATGATCAGTGCACATATCTGGGATAAAATCTACCATCTCACTTTAATCGCATTGCCAAACTACCACACAAAGTAACACTATGCTCAGTTTTGTGAAAATTTACAACGTTATGCTTATTTTCTCATAACAACTGTCAATGCAGTTGACATTCACTGTAAGTTGATAGGTTTTATTCCTGGTGCTAATCACTTCTAATTGTAAGGCTGAAAAAAACTGTTACCAGAAAGCAAAGATATTGCAAAAATAAAAATATACTTGTTCTATCCGGTATATAAGTTGTGCCACAAGTTGTTTGATACAATGGCAGCAAGACCTGGCCAATGAAAGTGGAACTTGAGATAAAGTTGGACAGAAGTGAGATGAGCATGTTTAGATGGACGTGTGGCTTTACTTTGAAGAAAAAAAGAAAAAGTAAGAGATCAGAACACTGTAGAGATTGGAATCAGTGTGAACTTACACAATATCGAGATCACAAACCTTGTGGTTAAAATACTTTTCAAACTTGACACGGCCCTGTGCGATGCAATCGGCCCACGTACTGGGCAGCGAGTGCACCATCTTCGCAACAGTAACTCCGCCATCGACAGCAATGCCTCTGTCCATCAGCTGGCTCATGCATTCAAAACACATTACACATGCCTTTATGATCATTATGCATCAGTGTTAGGAAATATGACAGTCACTGACTTATTCTTGTTTTTACTTGTTATATATAAAAATGGCAGATCCCTTCCAGTTGGATGCCCAGAAGTCCTGTCCACATTCCACATATCTTTCATGTATTTTTGCATCATTTGTAGAACTACAAAATTTGGTATTATGACCCCTTCTGGGAAGGGAACAATTTTCCGTAGTCCATATTGTTCATCCACACATCAACTTACGACCAGGGACCACATCGGTGACGTATGTATGCCCCTTGCTTTAGTTCCAGCTGCACAGTGCAAGCTCATTGCTAGTATTCAATATGCAGGGCTGTCAACGATGAAAACTCAACATATCACATGTAAATCTCTGACTCGTTTGTGCAATTCGACTACAGTAAAATTGTACACAATATGCACAAGTTTGACCTAAAACTAAGGCCTGAGAAGGGTGCATGTTATCAATGTGAATATAATTTCGTGAACAACTGAAAGTACGCAAATAACCAGACACATACATTAAGATCAAAATTAAAGCAAGCCATAATACACTAGTTCCATCAGTGCTTGCTTACTTACTATGAAAAATGAGATTATGAGAATATGGAGAAAAAGCGGTTGCCCTTGTGTGTCTGTAAGGCTGGGCAAAAAGCTTCTATAAGTTTAACTACAGTATGTTTTTTTTACTTCAAATACAAACACAGACTATTGGATCTATATGATTTACCTAACTTTATATATCAATTTCTGCATTGGCAGCTTTGACAACGTTGGAGAGTAGCAGTGCATAACATAAACATGAACTTCAATTTTACCCTTGACTGAATAAAAGGGGAAACTTAAAAAGTTCAGTCAAAAATAGCCAGCATATTATAATCCTGTGCATATTGTATGTGAGATCGGAGATTTTAATAATATATTTACAACATCAAGCAAAATGCCTATAAAGTGAAATAGTCACACTGCACAATCACAACTGCATGTACAATGTACACAGATGAAAGAATGAAGAATTCACTGTAACAAAACTTACAGATGCAGCTGCCTGTGGCGTACGATGAGTTGCCCAGAATTTGTTATATAGAGACGGCTTTTGCGAAAATACAGTCTCGAACTGCACATGAAATACAATTCAACCTACAGTGCTTTACAACTAATCTACTTAACTTATGATACAAATAAAACAGTAAGCTGCAACTATGAACGACGTTCATAAGAGCTGTGAAGCAACCAAATACTAAGTGCTACTAATAAATACTAATAACATCGGCTTGTTGCAATGCGTGTGCACTAATTACATATGCTGGAACAGTATACCTTGTCTCTAGCCCACTCGATACAGTGGTCTATGATCGCTGGGAATGACTTCAGTGTGCAGTACGGAACATCTTCATCGACTGGATCTCTCTACATCATACATCTCACTGTGCACATTGTCATTACCAATGCTACTGCTGTTTCTATCGCTATTACTTTTGCAATCGGGAGGTTGCAGGTTTGAATCTTGGTCCGGGCTACTTGGCACCAAGGTGTACTCAGCCTTCCATCCCTGCGGGGTCGGTAAATGAGTACCAACCGCGGCTGGGAAGGCAAAGACAGGTATAGCTCATTCTGATTGTGGATGAAATGCAGGGTGTGCAGGTAAAACTGTGTTATCCCTCGACAGTATGTGCTACACCTGAGCGCCTTAGAGACGCTTCATGTGGAGGCACTATACAAATCGACTACATTTACCTTTTTACCTTTATTTTCCGGTGAACACTCCAGGTTAGGCAGAGTACCCCAAAGTTAGTTAGTTGGTGTTTTACGTCACTTTCAGCATAAATAGGCTATATCATGCCATAGAAGTAGGAAATGTATCACATAGGGCCGGAGGAGAACACAAATATCATGCAATAAAACAACAAAAGGATACAATAAACCAACACAATCATAAGCTCTCTTTGGCCTGGGCTTTATGGAGATGATCCCCTCACCACGGTTAGGCTTCCTCAGAGGGGTCTTTCTAGCCAATCACTTGGCAAGTAATGACAACTTAACTACAACAACCAAAAGACAGAACACATACCAACAAAAATTAACAATACATAAAAAGGGACCCTAATAAGCAACAATACAATTAAAGCATGCTAAGGTATATAACAAAAACTAGGCCTGGTTTAGTCGCCTTGTACGACATCCGGCCAGGAAACGGAGCATGTCTATTCTTACAACCCCGGAGCCCGCACGGGGCAAGTCCCCCAAAGGTACTCCAAAGAACTGTTGGAGATAGCTGGTGTGCAATAAGCTTTTACAAGCCAGATGCCCTTCCTGTCATCCAACCAACAGTGTCACGTGCTGAAGGAATATCACACACTTGCTAGCCAACTAAAATGAACAGCAGACAAAAATAATTTGCCAACAGAAAGCCATACAACAGAGCTATCTGTTGGTTTCTAAGCGCAAACCAGCTGATCCTAACTCAGGCTGCTTATCTATTGAGTCTGACTTGAGTACATAGAATTGCTGAAATGCTGGCAATCGGTGTTGGTTAACAAGAAATCGACAAATCTTGTTCTATATCAAGTCAGGTTAGTACAGAATGGTTACTGTCTTCATTCAGGTAAAGCATATCGCCCCAAGGTTCCAGCTGAACAGGTATGGTCGTCGTGCCTTTGCCACGGCTGCGCCAGCAATCTGGAACTCACTGTCGGATGAACTGCGAAACCCTGATCTCCACAGTGCCACCTTCCGACGCAACTAAAGACGTTTCTGTTTCAACAATACCTGGTGCATTGAGTGCATTACAGGGGCTGTGCGATTATGCGCTATATAAATCTACATTTACATTACATTACAGTACATAACCTAACCAGCTACTAAGTACAATGCAGCCTGGCCATATCTTCAACTGTATAAACAAAAAGCTGTATGCTAACTTATGCAATACACTAGCCATTTACCTTTCATCTTGCTGCACAAGCATATATATCTGGCTGACAGCTACAGAAACAAAGACCTGACTGAAGATCTGAACCACCTTATGAAGCTCTATGGCTCAGGAAGGAACTACAGAATTACTCTGTCAGCATTGATATCCAATGGCCTTTAATACAGCTTCTGGCATCTTCAAATAGAAAACAAGCTATCTGATGAAACTGACAGAAGTTCTTAACAGACCCTATGAATAGAAGATATGATGTGAAAGACAACTAGTAAATATTACCTGAGTAGAGTACGATTCTGTCAGACGTGGAACAATGACCTGCACATGACCTTTCGCTCCCATTGTGCCCGATTCAAGTAACGGTTTCTGATTTGTAACACAACGACTGTGCTCAAACAGCACACAACATATACCATCAGCCGTAATCAACATCTCACCCCCAGCTAAGCATCATTGTGTTGAACATAATAATCTTTGTTTTAATCGGTCACCGAGTTAAAAATGCTTGGTGAGAAATAAATTATCATTATTATAACATGACTACCCAAAAATTAATTAATCCACAGTACGACCACTTACTGTTAACAAAATAAACAGTTAATCTGCATTTAATAATTATCAAAAATGAAACAATGGTAGTTGTAAATGATCAGTGCATTAAGCAACGATGACAAACCAAGCTACAAACTGCACTTACCTATCCATGTATCGACGTGCTTCCAAGTTGTCCAAAGCATTTACGACCACGTGGAGACTATTGAAAAAAGCGTCTGTATACACTGTACCCTCTGTCTGCTGACAAACTGACAAATGCAAAAACTTTTCAGTGATTTGTTCTCTTCACAAAATAACTTATGGACAGTTTTTAAATAATATGAGAGTTCAAAAGGAGTAGTCTAATAACTCCACATTATTGTCAAACAAAAACTAAAGAAGACTTTTCATGGTAGGTACAGCTTATTAACATTTCCACGACGTGCCGGGAATAAATTGACAAAGACGTGTTAGGAATGAGTTGACAAAGGTATGGTATGGTATACTAGAGTTTAACGTCCCACTCGACACAGTATAGGTCATTTCGGAGACGATAACCCTGAGCAGTGATGAACATCTCCCATTCAGTAATGGAGGG
>Ga0049107_10000122_pt1 | contig 19068 bp, 18 predicted proteins | sample WorMetilPIANOSA1_FD_61187 | JGI IMG/M metagenome (GOLD analysis project Ga0049107, IMG submission 61187) | Marine gutless worms symbiont microbial communities from Max Planck institute for Marine Microbiology, Germany - Olavius ilvae PIANOSA.1 | ecosystem: Host-associated > Annelida > Digestive...
CTATTGCACAATAGGAAACTATATGTTACATGTGGAATGGTACCATGTTTGTTGACCTCGACTGACCGCTAAACGCGTCGAGCCTGTTGTCAGCATCAGCTGAGCTTCTTGTTATTCATTCATTCACATTCTCATTCATTCATTCATTCATGCACATGAAAAGGAGAGCCACATTCATTCATTCTAGTGCCGGGCCTACACCAACTGGGACGTCCCGGCAATACAACAGTCATAAAAGAGAGAAACTAAAAATGTCGACACAAATAAATGTTAAAATAGTGAGTCTTTAGTTGACGTTTAAAAGTTGCGATACAGTCGACTGTTTTCAGAGACTTGGGGAGAGAATTCCATGTAGTAGGTCTGGAGTAACTGAATGCTCTCCCCTGAGCTTTGTTCTTGTTCCTGGTATGATAAAGTCAGTAGTGGCAGCAGTAGCAGAGCGTAGACGATTGCGTGACGGCTCTTGACTGACTGGCGTAACGGCGCGATGATGTATGCTGGTGACTGGCCAACATGTGCCATGTACATCAGAAGGGCGAGTTTGAACTGGATGCGGTAGTGTATCGGCAGCCAATGCAACTCAACGAATGTCGGACTGACATGGTCACGTGGTGACAAGCCGAGGACAAGTTGCGCTGCAGCGTTCTGAACCCATTGCAGTGGAGCAACTGCTTACCACGGCAGACCGACAAGCACAGAGTTGCAGTAGTCTAGTCTGCCAAGAATGACAGCGGCGACCAAATGCGTCATTGCATCCGTGTTGATGTAGTATCGTTACACTACGCGCTAAGCTTAGCGGTGCAGTGTATTGTTATCGGTCCTGTGGGTTTGTTTGTTTGTGGGTCTATTACCACTATAACTCGAAATTGCGTGCATCAATCTTCACCAAACTTGGTCTGTAGGTGAAGGTAGTGACCATCAGATCCAGCTGATTAAATTTTGGCCGTCCTGCATCCCGGGAAGGGGTCTGCGGTGGGGTGAAATTTTTTGGCTCCACCTTACTACAGCCAGCGCACAGTGTTTGCGTCTCCGAGTGCTTTTCATTTTATTTGCCTCTAATGGCGGAGATGATAGAAGCAGGTACTCACGACTCGGTTAACCTGTTGTTTCATGGATAGCTCGCTATTGCCACTTGCACTGGTACTGACAACCTAACAAGAACAACCAGTAGACAGAACACACAAATAACACAAAATAATACAATGCAAAAAGGTGCCCTAGTTAAAAGCACAACAAACACACTCACATAAACATAGGCTAAAAGACAGGACAGACAGAGCCTGGTTTAGTCGCCTTTTACGACATCCAGCCAGGAAATGGAGCGGGTCTATTCTTTAAACCCTGGAGCCTGCACGGGGCTCCTGATCCCGAATATGTACTACACAGTAAGTCATAATTACCAGACCCCCTAGCACCAAATGGCCAAACTCTGTTACTAGTGAACCAATCTTCATATTTTTTTTCATTGTTAAATTCAGAAAGGATCTGCGTAGGTAGCTGGAATTAAAACTATCACCTCCCCTTAAATCTGTTGCTGCACTACCTTGTGAAACGTAAATGGTCAACTATACACCTTTGCATTCATTTAATGAGAATAATATGCTTCATGTCAGTCAGGTGGCATCTGTTTCATGAATTTCATGAATATTTATTTGTTTATTTATTTTTCTTCCTGATATTGACGTAATTATGACATTATTGCAATATCTTGTTTGTTGCATTAATCATTCCTTTCAGTTATGAAGATAAACATTTGGCACAGCATTGAACAATGCACAATTGACACATCCATTGACCATTAGCATTCATGACTCAAAACGCGTGTGTACCAAAGGCGAACATTTTAAACACATGACATAAAATTAATATGTGTAGAAAAACTAAGAAGTAGCATTCCTCGTGAACATTTACCATAATTACACTGCATGCTAAGCTTAGCAGCACAGTGTATTGTTATTGGTCCTGTCTGTAACGGGCGGCTGGGCGTTGTGTGTCTGTGGGTCTGTTATCACAATAACTCGACATTGTGTGCATCAATCTTCACCAAACTGGGTCTGTAGGTGAAGGTAGTGACCATCTCCAGCTGATTAAATTTTGGCCGTCCTGCATCCCCGGGAAGGGGGTCTGCAGTGGGGTGAAATTTTTGGCTCTGCCTTACTACAGCCAGCGCGCCTGTTTGTGTCTCTCTGAGCACTTTTTTCATTAAACATTTTTTATCACTGTGAACCGAATTAACTGTGCTGTAAAGTTGTATAGTTGACCACTTACTTTTCACAAGGTAATGTAGCAACAGATTTGAGAGGAGGTGATAGTTTTAATTCCGGCTTTCTCCGCAGATCCTTTCTGAGTTTAACAGTGAAAAAATTATTAAAATTGGTCCACTAGTAACAAAGTTTTGCCATTTGGCACTAGGGGGTCCGGTAATTATGACTCATCCTGTAGATCGCCAGATTACAGTATTAAGACTGCATTTTCTTTTATATAATTTTGTAGGTGGATAGCTTTGTGGAACAAAGAATAAGTGACTATCGATATCCCAGTTATACCTTATACTGAGGATCCATGATTCAGATTGTGATCTTGATCAGCAGATCACAGTGTTGGAGTTGCATACCCGTGCCTTTTTCTCCAAGTGCCAGTCTGTTGAATGTGAAACAGTTCAACGTCCATTTTGACCAACTGGAAATGAAGTCTGCCGTTAACATAACTTATTCAAACAGTTTCAGAGTTTGCAAAATAATTACTTTTCCTTCAGTGCTTTATAAAGTAATTTTTGACCCCCTTTCACAGTCAGTATGCATCATTTTGAAATGACATTTGCTTTTGTTGTTGTAGGTGAACTTTGCACACAAGTGTGCTGATGACCATATCTGTTCGAGCAGCTTGTCTCTTAGATCTTCTCTGTCCATTCCACAGTATGTATGGGAGAGAACAGAAAATTAGATATGTGTCACAAACGCTAAAATGTCATGACTTCCATTTACTAACACAAAGGATATGTTTCAAAATGATCTATTTGTATTCTGTTTGACTGAACATATGATATCAGTTTTGAATAAGGCATAATATTCAATTTTCTCAAAAGAAAGCTGAAATTTTATGATTACTGTAAACTCCAAATAAACATCATATCTGTGTTTGTGATAGTTGTGTTTCAGTTATGTACTGCATAGTTCAGAAGCCCAGCATGTAACCTATTGTATAATCTCCATCAATACAATATAATATGCAGGGCTGCTTTTGACTGTCAGTAAAGAGTAGAATTACAGTTCATGTGTATAATATGCATTTGAATTACATGACTTTAACTGAAATATAGATTTCTTTTGCCACTTATTTATCGCACGTCAGCATGCAATGCATGAAGAGTGTGATATTGTTAAGGCAAATCTGGCCGTCTGTCGTTCTGTCCAGCTGTCGATGCCAGTATCATGTCTGAATGAATGGCCAACGTCCCCCAAATTTTTTTGGAACCCTACATATGCCTAAAGGGTTTGATCTACGGTGATGAAATGTGATATGGTCACACATGGGGGTAGCATGTTTCTGTTTGGTCAACCATGCCCCATCCCAAAGGGGCGGAGCCCCAGCATCCCCCAAATTTTTGGGACCTACGTGTGTGCACACTTTTTGAGACACAGCAACCAAATTTTACATGGTGATCAAACTGATGCATGATCTGTTTGTGGTAGCTAATTTTCTTGCATTGTTTGCCACGTGTTGTATTTGCTTGCTTTGCAGAGATTCAGACACGGGTGTCTATAAGCTGACCGTCAGTCAAGAACAAGAGGTGGTGCTGAGAGCCGAAGTGTACAATGCCGGCGAAGAAGCACATCAGGCGATACTGTCTGTTGTCTTGCCACCAGATCTCCATTATGTGGGCACTACTGCACGAGTAAGTTCACTTCACTTCATCTGCAGTGTCTTAAACGTTTGATGATGTAAAACGTGAGCAGTCAGATGAATGAAATACATAAATTTTATTTTATTTAACATTTTATTTTTATTTTGTAACTGGTGAACGGATTGAGTATTGTTAGTTTGAAGAGCTAACGGAATGGAAATCACAATACTTAGTGGTCAGTTTCCACCACGTCCAGAATGTTAAACCATCCTGGATTGTGTAAGAGATGATTGAGTTGGCGTCAATGACAGCTGAAATTTATTGACATTTGCAATGCTCCATTCAAATCCCCACCACTATTATCCCCAGTCCTGTTTTGATTTTGGCTTCAGGCTTGAAAGAATAGTCCCAATCTGTTTCCTGGCCAGCTGTTGCAAAAGGCTACTAAACTAGGCCTTGTCTGTCATATGCTATTTTCTTTTGATTGTAATGTTCTCTAGGGCCACTCTGATTGTGTTGCATTATTTTGTGTTCTTTTTGTGATTCTGTTTCTTGGGTTGTTCTGGTTATGTTGTCAGAACCAGTGCAAGTGATTGACTGGAAAGATTCGTCTCTGAAATGAGATAATAAATGAATACGTTTATTCGCCAATGAAGGCAGCACACACACATATAAGTGTATAAGATAGACAGAGGACAGAATTATACAGAGAAAAAACATGATAGGGAACGTTAAACCCTACTCACTCACTCAGTCACTTATCAATATCCCAGCACTCAGTTGTTTTACAGACCAGATGCCCTTCCTGTTTCAACCAACAATGTCAAAGCATGGAGGGCATTAGGGGCACAGTTGTTCAGCAGTCAAGGTGTGGTTGGTTAACCAGACTCCGCCTTTATTGCCATATATGGGTGCTAATATACAACTGGGTCAACCTCAACCAGCATTTTCCAGCTGTAATAAAACTCCGGTTGGAGGCAGGGTTTCAGCATGTACCAACCCAGATAGTAAGTAAGTAAGTAAGCTTATTGTTTCAATAGCACTTTGCAGGCAGGATTTCACAGTGAACAACAGAACTAATACAATTTACAAATACAAACAATTTAAAAGGCAGATAATAACTATAAAGTGCAGGAAGCATCAAATAATATCGCAGATTCACAGGGGATAGTGTTTGGATTGAAGAACTGTCTGTTTATCTGTTTGTTATGGTACCATAAAGGGAAGATAACGGAGCAAAACCAAGTGCAACTTTGTAAGCGATATCAACTGTGTATGGGTAAATTATGTGAAGTGTTAACACTGAAGGGACTTTACATTAGTGATTCATTCTGGACCATAGTCAAGCCGTGATGCCAAAAACTCCAACACTAACAATAATAACACTTATTATACTGTAGCTTGTGTGGCATGTTGCGCCCGGCAGTCCTTGAAGTTTTTACTTAGGCCACCTTAAAAATATCTGTAATGTAATTTAATGTAATGTAACACTGAATGTACTGACAAATATTGAACTATAAACAATAACTGTAACAATGCACATAATAGATCATTGATAACGACACTATGTACATAACCGCCAACTAGATATAAGATTTTTTATTTCATTATTTGTGGTATGGTTAATAGTCATTTTTGTCCACTAGTTGGTTGTCTGCAAAATCACAACAGCTATCCACTCTGTGGTTAAGGGTGTTAAATGCACCTGTTGTTAACAGAATAGAAAAGATAAATTTATAGTTATCAGAACTTTCATACACATTATATTTTACCTTTTCTGGTGTGTAACGATGTTGGTCAGCAGTGAAGGCCCAGTGACCAGACTGAGTGACTGTGGGTGCACTTCCCGCCGTGACCCATACGTCATTTCAGCAAATGCATCTGACTGAAATTGGTCCCGCTGCAGAAAAGTCGTATTTCACATGTGGGCATGTCTGAGCCATTGAGTGGGGCATACCTGATTTAAACCTCAAGAGTGTCACGTTGTTATAAATATCATGAGTTATTTTATGGCTTACTGAACAAAACTTTCTTTACATATATGCATTTCAAGAAATGAACTGTTATGTTTTTGATAACCTGAAAAATTTACTGAGGTTTGTGACTCCCTATGCCATTTAGAATTATTTTCAGAAAATATTGTTAATGATACTTCAGAGAGTGTTTGTGTGATTGTGTATGGAATATGAAGGACTCGGTAATATGCAGTCCGTTGGGCGGATTAATAGAGTGTTTGGTTGGCAACCCCATGAGCAGTGGAGCGAGAGTGACAACTGAAATCCGACTTGATGCCAGTAATCTGCATGCTACTCATGACCCACTCAACATCACAGTTAATGTCACCACGTTAGTAGACACTGATTGTCATATAATCTTGAACACTTGTGTCTCTACATTAGATTGTTGTGCATTGTTGTCTTGAAGCTGAAAGCTGACTTCCTTTATAAATCTGGCATAGGAGGTTATGTTCAAACATACTGTTTCTTTAGGTTTTGCCATTGTCCCTTTTTGTGAAGCATGTGTAATTACAGTATGTAAACATGTATTTTGTAACATTGTCCAGTGACCAATGAGAACAGTACAACTTGATGCGTCATAATTGGTTCATATGATATGCAGTGTCACTGTGTGTCTGTGTGTCACTATCAGTTCTGTTACATGTTGATGTGTCACTCAACATTACAGTATAGGTGGGGCCAAGACAGTTAGTTGCATTAGCAACCAGTCCAGTATGATATATAAATCTCGTACTCATCATTTTTTTCTAACTTTTCAGAAATATGTAAACAAACATGTTAATTAAAGACAGTAAAATTTGTCAAACAATCCACTTTTTTTGCAAAATAATTGCAAAAAACACAGCAATGTTTCTAGCAAATTACGTAGTTATTGACCAACAATGCAGTGATGTCATTGCTAATAAAGTTACAGAAATACTCCAAAACAGTTACATAAATGTCAGTTTTTACTACTGCTTGTTGATATTGTGGCAAATGTGTCATCTAATGACGTACACAACATTGAAAATACTTCAGCTCTTGTTGATATTTCGACTTAGATGCATTTATGTATTTCTGGATATTAAGCTGGAAACATACATGTCTTAAAGATTACAGATTTAGCACTTCTGTTGAACGAGTTATCATTATTAATTTGGTACTCATTTTATCTGATGTTGATAGTAACTGACAATTACAGTGAGTTACTTTCATTGTTTGTGACGTTCGTGTTTCTTTTTCAGGACAAGTGTTGATACAAACATGGATGACAACATTGTGAACATTTCATTTATTGCCATCATTGAAACTGATCTTGCTGTTGAAGGGTTTGTTGTGTATTAATGGCTCTGTTTATGTCTAGTGAAAATGTTGCATGTGTCACTGATATGGGTGACTTAGGTGCATTCATATATTTCTGCATTTATAGCATATGGAAGAAGAAGAAAGTTTATTTGCCTAAGTGCAAACCCAGTCAGTGTCAAACAATACACATATATACAGGGCATGCTAAAAACATAGCGTCCTGAAGAATTTTGCTAAATTTTAATAACTATTGAGAGTCAATATGTACAAACACTAGTTACCCAGTCACAAATCTAGCAAGTTTTATTGCATTATATGCAGAATTGATAAAACTAAGCTGCTTTTAATCATGGAAACTTGGCAGTTTTGACGTTATCAAATATTATCTCACTAACAGCGTTAAGACAGTGCAAACACCATAAGTATGAACACTTTTTTGAGCTACGGCGAATGCTTAGAATGTTTCCATCAGCCTACATGTATGTACTCTTTCAACCTCTTTCTAAAACTTGAGCAGCTGCCGAAAATTTGCCCCATGTCTTCTCCAGTGTGACTTTTGATTCAGAAACTGTTTTCGGCTTGAGATGAAGCTTTCATAAAGCTTTGTGCATGATGTCTGCGGGAGGATTCAAATTTGGAGAGTTAGATGGCCATTCTTTTTCTGAATCATTTGCAGACAGTTCACATGAAGGCATTGTCAAGTGACACTTGCTGTGTGCACTGAGCCCCATGCATCTCGCTCAATCTGCTGCTCCTTCCGACAGCAGTTGGTTGCAGTTTTCAACAAACTTTGGAAGCAGAAATTAATGAACAACTTCAATTGCTGTTTGCAAAAACCTCTGAAATTACTTTACAGTGACAGCAGTGTCATGTCAAGCTGCTGTTACTTTTTGTTGAAATAAATGAGAATTACATAACTGTAAATTGAATGTTCGAAAATCTTCAGGTAGCCGCATTTAATTTACAGTAGCTTTCTGATTATCAGCCACATATAAGTAAAACTTGGCAAATTATGTTAATATAAACATTCATCACTCGTGCAAATATTACAAAATTAACTTAAACTATTGATGAGTTATCAGCAAGAGATTGTGGGGGCAATTTTTTGGCACACTCTGTATAATGGCAGGTTGCCGGAAGGGCCAAACCCCTTTACAGGTGGTGATTGCTGTCAAAGAGTTTTTGCTAAAAGAGCCGTTAAACCCCAACTAACCAATCAACAATAAAATTAATAGTAATAGTGCATAGGTGCAAGTGCAAAAACATAATATACTATTAAGTGATTATCCATGGTCTGTAACATAATATACATTTAGCATTGCACAATGCAACATTTTTAATCATAATATAATCATAAGTTAACATCACCAAGGTAATTTCCTGGACTTCTGTTAATTGTTTTATAGGCTCACTAACTGCAGTGAGACCTGGCCTATGAAAGTAGAGCATGAATTGAAGCTGAATCGCACTGAAATGAGTATGATCAGATGGATGTGTGGGGTTAAGCTGAATGAGAGGAAGAAAAGTGAAGAACTGAGAGAACTCTCAGGATTGGAACCAGTCCGTATGATGATCAACAAGAGTAGGCTGAAATGGTTTGGACATGTTGAACGAAAAGATGATAATGACTGGGTCAAACGTTGTGTAACGTGAATTAGATGTGTCCCAAAAGGATGTGCAGTCCAGGAATAAATGGATAAGGAGAATTAAGGAGGCAACTGGCTAACCCAGGTTCACCTGGAAAAATGGCCGTTAAAATGGAGTGTGTGTACGTGTGTGTATGTGGTCACTAACTACTTTATTCCACCTTTATATGTATTTGACCTCATGTACAGATTACAAAACAAATTTTGATATGCAGATGGATTGTTAAATATTGTGATGAAACTTCAGTGGGGTCACTTTCATTCAGTGTGAAAAATTAGCAATTTTCTGCCAACATAATGTAGATACTGTACAGCTAAATGGGATGTCTTGCATGTTACTTTAAAGACAGATCAAATGCAACTTGCAAATTAAACTTGCTGTCTTCCCATTAAATAGTGTTGCACTATTGACAGTGCTGAACTCTAAGAGTGATGAAGCTTTAGAAGTTGATATATGCCAATGTTTTCGTTCTAATTTAATCTTCTTCACAGTCAGTTTTCGTCGTTTGTGATTGTCAGAGTTTCAGATCCGCAGCAAGTAGCTTACGGTGGTGAAATCCTTGGAGAAAGTGTCATCGAGTCAGAAGAACAGATTGGAAATAAAGTTATTCAACGTTATGAAGTGAGTTATCAGTTTGTACTTTCTCCACACCTCCTTCACTTGATCATTTTCTACCAGCACTTTTCCGTTTGCATTTTTGACACAATTTACTCTGACTACATGCTACCTGGATTTTGCCATTTGCTTTGCAGCCCTGTAGACATTCTTCTTTCCTGCTGTACTCTCCAACTCACTAACAAGCTCTTGCATTATTGACAGCAGATATTAAAGTATTTACACATACTGTGACATTGTTTTCGTCCCTACTCGTGTTACTGTTGTGGATTTTTTTTTCTTTCTTCTGTTCCTTGTTCTTATCTTTGTGTCTGTTGGTTGCTTGCATTGAAAGTTTAGGCCTGTCCCAAAAGGATGCATAGTTTAGAAATGGAGAAACAAGGGGCAACCGGCTAATCCAGGTTCACGGGGAAAAATTGCCGTTAACACGAAGTGTGTGAGTGTATGCGTGTTGGCATCAAGATGTATCAGCATGTTGCAGGCCAGCAACACATGATAGTTGAATTCTACTAGGTTCTTGGGTGAGTTGTGTCAAAAGTTGGTTAGTGCCAGTATTCACTTTTCATGAGACCACAGGCGTTACAGGACCGTCATAATTGAATGGCTTCGTGAAAGAACCAAACATCTCGATATATTTCTTTTTTCCGCCCATCACTCGGTGGGGTTCTATTTCCGATGTTCTGTTTACTGGTGGAAGGAGAGTGACAGATTTTAGTGTTTTAAAATATTATTAGTTAAATATTAATTATTCGTATGCCAATTCGTATTCTAATCGACTGCAGCCAGCTCTCCAAACCTATTACAAAGTGTTGTTCGGTTCTTCCACCCGAGATCGTCATGCATGACGCATATATTGGCGGACGTTTTGGGCGGACGAAAATCACTCGTAAAACCAGATGTGGCAAAAAAACATGCAATTATATCGAGTTGTTCGGTTCTTCCACCTGAGATCGTCATGCATGATGACATATATCGGCGGACGTTCAGAGAATATTAAATGCATCATGCATGATGATCTCGGGTGGAAGAACCAAACAACTCGATATATTCTGCCGTGTCAATGGCTTTACGAGTAATTTTCTCATAGTTTCATAGTTGTGGAACTTTTTTTTTTTCACGGAGCCCTTCAATTCATTGATGACACTTTGAGCACACAGCTGTGTTTGAGGCATTTGATCATCGTGTCTAAGATGCTGTGTGAACATCTTTGTCCTGTTATTATTATTTTTCCTAACAACAGAAGAAAATATGTGATGGTGTTTGTTGGTTTGTTTCTATGTGTGCTGGATAACTGAGAAAGGTGCAGGCAGATTTGCATCAAATTTTCAGTGTCGCCAGTCTATCAGTGCATCCCCATATGTATACTCTGCCAGTTTAATGTAGAGCTACCAAATTTGACATATCAACCACTTAGGGGCGGGGAAGTGTTTTGGGAGTCCAGTATATGTACACTCCAACTGGAGGGGCGGGGCCCAAATTTCTTTGGATCTGTATATATACTAACATTGTTTTACTTAAGCTGCGACTTTTGGCAGAGTAATATGTCTTGGAGGCTGCCAGGTTTTTAGGCTCAACCACACCCTCTGCCAAGGAGCGGGCCCCAAGGTGCTGTTTTTCTTTATAACAAACTCTTGCTCAGACCATCTGATGCATAGCTAGGAATTTGGCAGGCTAATGCGTCGTGGGGAGGGGAAGGTTTCTGCCAGTCTACTGATGTGTTCTGTCCGAGAGCTGAGCTCAGGTCAGGTCAGCCTGTCGTGGTTACTGAGCCATTGTTGAGAAATGCAAACTTGCGAGCACCATTCTTGTTGCTGATTGTATAGGTCAGCAACCAGGGTGAGGTAAAGGTTCCTAATGCAACATTAACTGTGACGTGGCCGTATGCTCTGAAAGATGGCTCTGATGATCCAGGCGAACATGTCCTCTATTTGATGCACAAGCCTATACTAGTACGTACTGTCAGGTTTAATCTTAGTTCAGATTTAACACGTCTCCAGTCTGTGGGTTGCTGGCTGTTAAAGTGTTGTGAGATGTTATGTTGGTGATAATTGTGTCGTTTTTTACATGTGCCAAGGAGGTTATGTTTTCATTGGCATTAGTTTGTAGTTTATGTGTTTGTTAGCAGGTCTTTGCAAAAACTATTTTAACCGATTTTCACAAAACTTGGTGGAAAGGGTGGCACATGGGCCACAGAAGAAACCGTTGGATCTTGGTGGTAATGTGGATCACATTATGTAAGGGTTAAGATTTCGGTTGGGTTGTGGTTATGGTTAGGTGGGGTATGAGTCATACCCATGTCACTGGTATGTTTTACCCAGCAATTGTTTAATAGTAGCCGTGTTTACATGGCTGTGAGTTGGATTTTGGATCAGGGTTAACTGAACTAAAGGGGAATGATTGGCCTTGGTGGACGTATATGCTGTACTGAGTGCCATGCTAGTTTATTTTAGCATTTATGTTGCAATTTGAAATCGATCATTCTTTAGCATGCTGTTGCAGTCTGTTTGCATTTTGTGAGACTGTTCTAATTTCTAATTTATTATTAGTATTGAAATTTAATTTCATTATATACAGGCTAGTTTACACTTATATTTTTTACACTTTACACAAAATTTACACTATATTTTTTGTGGCTGTGCTGTCTTCTGAAATATTTGCATAAAAGCACTGAATTGAGATTGATTAGACTGATTTTTCTGGCTCATTTTGGGATTGAATTTTGAGATATGTTCTTAATTTCAATTATTGAGATATTGTAATTTTAAAATTTGTTTTGACATGAAGTGCAGAATGTTTGCATGGACTGGAGTGCATCAGACCAAAAGTGGTTGATTTCCTAGACGACTGATGAAAGAACTGGGTCTCGGGAATAGAGGTCCTGCATCAAAAGTGTAATGGTGGAACATTGAGGGGATCTGTGGTTTCAGTCCCTCAAACTGAAAATAAATGCAAAAACTGTTACACGTGGAGCGACATAAGGTATTGTTTGTATGTTTTTACAATTCAAAGTGAGTCTCAGGCATTTGCCGAAAACTGGGTGTATGCTATATGATTAATTTCCATATTTTTAATGTGTATTTTAGTGAATATGTGCATGCATGTGTGTCTGTGACAGTACGATGCAGAAAGACGTACAGGTTACTGTGTTTATGAGGAGTCCTGGGTCAATCCGCTGAATATTGAGGTTTTACAGTTGATTTGTGTTTCTTCTGTGCTTGTTCTGGAGTCTTGCAGTACATGTCCTATATTGTGTTGTAGTACCTCCCAATGTTTTGTTTGTGTAGCAACAAACAGGTAACCTATATTTCTGTGCATGTAGTGATGTAAGTAAAGTCGTGTCAGATAGAACCATGTTGCTAGGTTTGCTGTTAGTAAAATATGGATATTACGGAGGTTATGAGAATGGAGGGACTACGATGGATACTATTGAACTGATGCAGAAGCAGCAGATTAGATTCTTGTACTCTGAACTTCATTCGAGGAATAGCAACACATTTGTGATTTTTGTATACATCAGCATCATGACGCACAGTATTGACGTGAGAATTCTCACTCAATGTCCTAACGTCCAGCTGTCCAGTTGTGGTATTTTGTTGAAACAGTTGTACATATCTTCAAACATTTTCACCGTCAGGTAGGGGCACCGTTATAGTTTTTGAGCCCAAATGGCTTTTAAAATTTCTGATGGTAACACCCTTAATGACGGGATTGGATACAGGTTGGGTAGGAAAAATTTGCATTTTTCAACTAATGTCGCCACTTATCTCAGAAGTAGTACTTGATAGGCTCACAGTTACTATGGACCACTATTAGGAAGATGTAGATGTCAGATAGAACCATGTCACTTTCGCTGATCTTGAGCAAACTTGAAAGCTGGGACCCAGGAGGCCCAATTTTGGGGGATGGATCTGCATTAAGTATGATTGTATTGTTTGCCCACCGTCGACCAAATTTGGCACAGTAACCCATATGTGGAGGGCCTGTTTCTAGGATCAGCCACACCCTCAACCGTTGGGCCCAAGCAATCCCAAATTTTTTGGACCTCCTACAGACATCCATATACTTTGACTACAGCGACTAAATTTCATAGGGTGGCTAAACTAGAGGAGGAGAGTTCACGACGCCTCCTGCCATAGGAGGTGGGGCTTCAATCCAAGGCCAGAAATTTTTGGGACCACCATACAAATGAACGTACCATTCAGCCAAATTCGGCATGGTAATCCATCTAAGGAAGAGGCTGTTCAGGGTGTACCAAACCCTCACAATTTAATGGGTTAGGGCACCAGTGCCCCCCAATTTTTTGGAACCCCCTACACAGTACGTACGACACAAAGCAGCCAAATTTTGCATGGCGATCAAACTAGGTGGGAGGAAAGTTTTGACTTGGTCTGCCACGCCACAGCCGATGGCCAAATGGACCAAAATTCTTGTGATACAAATGCTGCTGACTTGTAATGTGCTTGTAATAGTTAACCTTCTCGTGTGGCATTGTAAATGATTATAGGCATGCATGTGTGTATGCAAGTTAATTTTCAGCTAGTTGATGAGTTGTGGTTTGTAGGCCATTACTGAAACGCCTGATGGGACAGAAGAAGATACAATACCAATTGCCGTTCATGAGGGAGACGAGACTGCTAGACTAGTGAGACGTCGGCGGCAAACAGCTGGTGGAACTCGAGCAGCTCTGTGGACATCTGGAAGTAGTAGAGTCGTTAACCTCGTACGTGTACACTTAGAACTCTATCAGTTAGTAATTGAAGTACACAGACATGACTTGAAACTCTTGAGTGAGTAGACATGTAAGTCAGCATTTTCTATCGGCATTCGCCATCTGGGGGCTCCGGGATTGAATGAATAGGCCCAGTCCATTTCCTGGCCGGATGTCATAAAAGGCAACTAAATCAGGATCTGTCTGTCCTCTTTCTTAGCACAAGTTTTTTTGAATGTGTCTTGTTGTTTATTAGTGCCACTTTTTGTGTATCATTAGTTTGTGTTTGTATGTGTTCTGTCTCTTGTTTGTTTTGGTTAAGTTTTCAGTACTTGCCAAGTGATTGGCTAGAAAGACGCTTCTGAAGATGCCTTTTCGTGGAAAGGAGATCATCTTGACAAAGCCCAGGCCAAAGAGCTTTTATGACTTTTTTGGTTTAGTGTATTGTTTCATTGTTTGATTGTGTGTTTGTCTTGTCCCCAGACCTACACAATATAGTTCATACTCCTGTGGCACAATGTAGCCTGTTTGTGCTAAAAGTGCCATTAAACACCAGTCAACCAATCTTTGCATTGTTCAGACTGTTGGTAAACATCAGGTTGTGAATGCAGACATGTTCTTTCTTGAAAACAGTGTTATGGAGTTGACGAAAAAAAGTGATCAAATTGTATTTGAATAAAATTAAATCACCAGTTATTTAACATGGTGTGCAAGTACATTGAGTACTGCTGTCTTTTAATGCATTCTGTGGCGTTTTTGTTAACTCAGACAGTTGTATTGCTGTGCCAGGACTGTCGTGATAGCAATGTTGCATGCCGTCGTATGCAATGTGTGCTTGGAGAGATTCATCCAGGACAAGGAGTTGCCCTCCGACTGTACTTCCGATTCTGGGATCACACATTTACAGAGGTTCTTTTGCAACTAATTTTGTTCTGACGAAATATTGGAATGAACCTATGTTTATAATGTAATAAGCAAGCAAATGCATGATGATGATGACGATGAAGGTGATGATGACGATGATGGTGGTGATGGTGCTGGTGGTGATGATGGTGGTGGTGGATAACCATACCAATAGTGATGGCAGCAAATGAGTGATATCCTTGGTTAATGTGTGTGCAGACTCAAATAATTTTTCATAGAAACTGGGTCTCAAAACAAGTTGTCACTGTGCAGTCCTTCACGTCGTACTAATATGTGTGAATTCACTGTTGTAGAAATATGCTTCAGTCGACAGAATTCTGATAAAGTCTCGAGCTGAAGTTCATATTGATCCCAGGCTCAATATAGTTCAGACTGCTACAACAAATGATGCAGTGCAGGTAAACAGCGAACATGCTAACTGCACTGATAGATGACAGATGATGTTCATTTATATGATATCCTATTGACTAGTGAAACATTACTGTGTTGTACTTGCATTTTCAGCGGTCTGTCTTGCTGGTGTAATGTCTTATTCAGTCTGTTTCTGCTTTTGGCAACACAATGAAGTGTCATGGTTAATTAATGTATATTGTGCGACTATCATTTGTATGGTTCTTGTTTTCGTGACTATAGAAAACAGATTAGTAATTGTCTAATAAAAAAAAATTGCCCGTCAGTGCCTAGACACTGTTGGTTGGACAACAGGAAAGGCATCTGGCATGTAAAAACCCTGCTTTGTCAATCCCAAATGTTCTGCTTTGGGAAACCCGTCCTAATCTAGAATAATTTCTGGAGAAATAGCCTGGTTAAACAACAACTGAAAGTAGTAGAATATTATGTCTGGGAAAATGGACTGGCAGTATTTTGGAAATGACACATTCAGTTCCACGAATATAATTGTTGGCAAGTAGAACTCTGAATACAAAACAAAAGTCACTGATGTACACCTCACCTAGTCACTGTAGCTACTTTACGTTGTCAAATGCTTACTATTATTATGAAGTTATTTCCGAGATCAAAATGCACATCGTGTCCACAAAAGAAGTAAGCCAAAAGTTTTTTGACTATAACTTCGTAAGTTAAATTTCAAATTTGGCGCAGAGTATTAGCGATTAATGCTTCACATGTGGCATAAAAATTATCCACTTCACTTAATGTATGTATGCACACTACCTTGTAAAGTTATGAGAGTCAAAAATGTGACAAAACATAATGTAATTTCACGTTATTGTTAGCAAAAACTCGTGGATTAAGACGAAAACAATTTCCTCTTTGCTATAGGCACATCATTTGTTTACAGTGTTATTATGAACGTTTGAAGTGTTCCATCACTTGTTTTAACACACGCTGTCAGATGGTAACGCCATTTCTGTACTGCACGTGCATGACGGTATGATGGTCTGCCGTCACCTAATCAGTAAATGGTGGTGAATATTGTGTATATTAAATCGGCAATGTCACTTTAACAAAGTAGACAGAATGCTTACCTGCACAACTTAACTTCGGGCCAATAATCGTTTTTGTCTTGGATCTTGAGTGAGTTTTGCTGAAAGCCATGTGAAATTACAGTATTTTGTCACAGTTCTTTCTCTCATAACATTACAAGGTAGTGTGCATACACACGCCAGGTGAAGTGGGCACAATTCTTTACCACACACTGTTCAGCATTAGTTGATGCAGCTATCTGTCAAATTTGATGGAAATTTGTGAACAATGTGTATACCAGCTCATATATACTGAATGTGTGTATGAGCACTTCGTAGCAGCCTGACGTGCATTGCAGCTCTTCAATTTTTAGTGAATTTTAATATTTAATTGTACCTTTCATGTTATCCTTATTTTGCTGTTTTATGCACTGTATGATTGGTCATATACGGCGCCCTTGAATCGGTTACTGTGTTACGGCACCCTAGAAATTATCATGACATTATTATTTTTTACCCTCGGTAACCATGATCCAGAGCGAGGTTTAAAAATTAGAAAAATCTACAAAAAGTTTGGTATGTCTAGTAATCCGTGCAGTCACGATCTGGCAAACTGTCATGCAAAAGAACCGTGTTAAAGTGCTGTACCAAGACTGAGCATCTCTGAAACAGGTAACTGGTTTCACGGCTTTCTCCCGAAATGTCAGTCAATCTTCAGCCAAGGTCTGAAAGCAGCTGGCGAGTTGAAGCACTTGGTATTACCAAGTTCTCGAAGGCAATGGGAGCAAACATATATCGACCATCTAAACCCACATATTTCACTTCCTTGCGGAATGCGGCGAGTTTAGCTGCCGCCCCGGCATCACGAGCAGCAGCTGAAATGTACGAGTCGGCTAACGGACAGATGACTGTCACATCCCAGCAAAGCGCATTGCCATTTTGCCAAGGAACGAGGGAAAGTCCATCGGGGCATTTCCCGTCGGAACGAGATAAGCCTGTAGGTTCCTTGAAGATGGGAACGCCAGCTGCTGAAAAGCTACAAGCAATCAAGTCATTCAGAGAATGGTTTCTGATTGTCTTGCCGGGTGCCTTCTTGCAAACAAAGCTATGGAGGCCTCGAGCATCAACCGTTGAACCACAACGACATTCGTGTGGCGAGCACAAGTCCAGCCCGAGCCTCAGACTGCCTCATCATCTAACTGCAAGCCGCACGAGGCAATTGGGAGGACGAACAGCCAATCACTGCTATGCTGTGTGCAAGCAGCTAAGAAAGAGGCACGGCTATGCACTGCTGATTTGGATCACTTATTATTATTATTATTATTTAGTACCCTTGGTAGTATAGATCCCGAGGGATTAAAAGCTAAGCAAGTTAAAAAAAGCTGATCGGCTAAAGGTCTGGGTCGACATCACTTCCAAACGACTCATGCAGCAAGATGGCGTTAAATTTCTGCAGAGTGATAGAGAGTTGCCGAAAGAGAAATTGTGCCTCCTCATCATCGGGAACGCCAGCTGCTGAAAAGCTACGAGCAATCAAGTCATTCAGAAAATGGTGTCTGGTTGTCTTGCGGGTGCCTTCTTGCAAACAAAGCTGTGGAGGCCTCGAGCATCAACCATTGAACCACAACAACATTCGTGTGTCTAGCACGAGTGCAATGTTTAAGTCAGAAATGGTGTGCAAATTGAGCACAGCCGGCCTTGATGCACGTTTAGAGGCGACAGCACCATTGACAAATGGCTGTACCAATGATGGCGTAATCCATTGGTCCACTGCATGCTTAGTCAGTGTTTTAAGTGATCCAAATCAGCAGTGCATGTTTGATGCACCTTCTACTGGAGTATTACCCATATGCTGTAATCGACTGGATTACAAATTTAGAGGCCACAGTTGTGGTACGATGAATTCTCCAGCAACTTGATGGTTGAATGAGCGTGATGAGCTGGCATGCTATCTTGCTGGAAAATATACCATTTACCTGAAATGCACCGTGGCCCCAATAGCAGCATATGGAGACAACATATTCTGGTAATACTCTTCATAATTTTTACACCAGGTTCCAAAAGTGGACTGCTGTACAGCCAAGAGTGAAATGAATGACGACACAATTACGTCATCATTTGGCTGTGCTGTGCTAATTGTGGGGGTATATTTTGTGGTTTCTCAGTTACTTGGAGAATTAGGATGATTCATGCCAAAAATATTGAAAATCTGTTCATATTTATCAAAGTTATTTCCTAGATAAACGTCTGAATTGAACGTCAACGGCTCCGTTGTTCAAGGGCTTGGACATGCCTACCCAGATGGTAAGAGTTCACTGGCGCACGGGAGCAGTGTCGGCCGGCTGCCCTTCCTGCTGCCACCAGTGACTGATGTGGGTACCAGTGGGAGTTGAAACCCTGTTTGTGGGGTGCAAATCTGTCGCATAAACCACTAATCCACGGCTTCTCCGAGATACTGTCTATCCCCTTTCTCCAGACGCAGTGTTGATTGATTGATTGATCTTTATTAAGTACACGTAACAAACGTACATGCACAAACTGTGATGACAAGATGACAAAATAACATTTAAAAAAAACACACAAACTAGCCAGACAAACAGACAA
>Ga0049107_10000124_pt1 | contig 19058 bp, 13 predicted proteins | sample WorMetilPIANOSA1_FD_61187 | JGI IMG/M metagenome (GOLD analysis project Ga0049107, IMG submission 61187) | Marine gutless worms symbiont microbial communities from Max Planck institute for Marine Microbiology, Germany - Olavius ilvae PIANOSA.1 | ecosystem: Host-associated > Annelida > Digestive...
CGCCCTTACAGTGAGTTTTAAACTGATAAGTTTTTAACATTTATATTTGCAGTTTTATTAGAATGTCACAGATTAAAGTTAATTTGTATTGCATTGTAACACGTAAATTGAAATCATACGGGATAGATTTTAATTTACGTGTTACAATGCATTATTTGCGTAATATTTATTAAATAATTGTATAAACAGAATAAATAGATTGGACTACGATAATACGAGTGCAAATTTCGATCATTATCTGTATTGTCAAGTAACTCTTAGGCAGACGAAATGAGTATACTAATGCTCACCATACAGTAGTTAAGAATGGTAGATTTATAAATTACAACATTTTCGGATCGTTTTTTAAACGCCCCCCAACAATTCGCAATGGGGTTACGGTTAGGGTTAGGGTTGGGGGCGTTTAAAAAACAAGATTGTATTAAGTTTCAAAAATTATTTTAATGTTATTTTTAAGGAAAAAAGACGAATTATATTACGCAAATGAGCAATGAAATCATTAAGAGTGTTTACGCTTAGGCAGTTTTATTGCTGCTGCTAGATAATATGACACTGCGTAAACGACGGCACCTGCCGAATAGATAAGAAAACTTATTCGAGAAGCAGACGAATTTCAGATATTCGACTCCAAAAATGTCGTAACCTTGAAATTCGGGTCATAGGTCACTCAAGGTCATTGAAGGTGGTACCCTGAGATATTCGCCTTCAATAATACCGTGACCTTGAAATATGGGTCAAAGGTCACTCAACGTCACTGGAAATGTCACCATTCGACAGAGCGAATATGACTTCCTACTGACGTTCTATAGTAACTATGGATCTATCTCGTCTCATTTCTCCGTCTCCGAAATGATCTATACTGTGTCGAGCGAGTGGGACGTTAAGCTCTAGTATACCATACCTATCGTGTCATTTCCGAGCTATTTGACTTCGAAAAATGTAGTGACCTTGAAATCCAGGTCAGGGGTCACTCAAGGTCATTGAAAGTGGTACCATGCAATAGACTGGGTATGATTTCCTATTAGTGTTCTGTAGTAACTTTGACCCTAAAACGCACCGATTTTGAGATATTTGACTTCGAAAACTGTCGTGACTTTGAAATCCGTGTCAAAGGTCACGCACGGTCATTAAAAGTGGCACCATTAGATAGATTGAGTACGGTTTCCTATTGGTGTTTTGTAGTATCTCTGTCCATAGGACGCATCGTTTTGGAGATATTAGACTTCTTGAAACTCGGGTTAGGGGTCACTCAAGGTCATCGAAAATGATACAATTCGATCCGGCACCCATGACTTTCTATTAACGTTCCATAGTAACCATGAGCCTATCTCGTACCGTTTCCGAGATAAACGGAGATTTCCATAGAAAATAGCCAATTTTTCCCACCTCCCATGTTCCTTCAGAACAGCTGAAGGAGTTCTGCTTGGAATTTGGTATCAGGTCAAGGGGTCAAAAAAACTAAATGATGGAGCTACCAGTTGGTCGAAAAAGTTTTAAGATAGGTTTAGCCGTTTAGACACAATACCGGCGTGAGACAGACAGACAGACAGCCAGCCAGCCAGCCAAGCATCTTTCGATAGCGAGTACCGCGCCAGCAAGCGTCGCACGGGTAAGAGGTGGAAATTTTCAGCTTATGGAGGTTGCGTTCCCACCCCCGTGCACCGATTGGCGTGAAATTTTGCAGGGCTAAGCTGAGCCACGTGCCCCTCGGCTACGCCAAATTTCACACGAATCGGTGCAATGAATCGCCCCTTCGGGGCGAAAATGCTGATTTTCGGCCTCGGAGTAAATTTAATACCGGGTTAACTATATAGGCACACGGCAGAGCGCGTATCCCCGACATGCACTCTGTTTCAGCTGCCGAAAAATGTGTTAAGATATGGTATAGTATATTAGAGCTGCTTTAGTCAAATTTGCTAAAATAATGCATTTTGTCACAAAAAAAAATTTTACTTTCACAAGGTACAGCACAGACATCATTTAGGTGAAGCAAAATTTACATGCACTTACATGTCACAACTCACAAATTAATTTGGGATAACAGATGTCGAGTAATTTTTAAATCAACCACCAACATGGTAGTACTCGTCCACAAGAATCCTTACTTTCCCAGTACAGCTTATCGTGCCCAATTTGGTGGACCTACGTCAAACAGCAGGAGCATATATTCGCAGGTACGAAATTAGCCCACTCCTGCGGCGCCTTCCTGGTGGTCGGGGGTGGTGGATGAGGTGCCTGAATTTTATTCACTTCGTTCTTGAAACACACAGAGAAAATTTCGTCATAACTTTTTGGTTATCAATTCATGCACACATACACGCATGCAACCGTTATCTCCGCCGTTGTCGGGAACAATTATTGTTGCGAATAATTAAGAACAATTAACAAAGTCCAAAAAAACCAGCCACACTGTCGTGGAATCCATTCTGTGGTCCAATAAATGCAAATATGCTGTTAGAAAGCAACTTAGCATGATAAAGCTGCTAACGACTCGTCATGCTCGGAGCTGTACACGAGACAACTGAATGGCTCTGTGAAAAACCGGACATCTCGATATATTTTTTTCCGCCCATCACTCAATCGTGTTCTATTTCCGATGTTCTGTTTACTGGTGGAAGTGGAGTGTCAGATTCTAGTGTTCTAAAATATTATTAGTTAAATATTAATTATTCGGTTAATATACTGAGCGAATGTCTACATATTCTAATCGACTGCAGCCCGCTCTCCAAAACCTATTATAATGTGTTGTTCGGTTCTTCTACCCGAGATCGGCTCACTGACTAATATATCGGCGGACGTAAACATTAAATGCGTCGTGCATGTCGATCTCGGGCGGAAGAACCGAACAACTCAATATAATTGCAGGTTTTCTGCCACGTCACTGGCTTTACGAGTGATTTTCTCAGTTTCACAGTTGTGGAACATATTCGGTTCTTTGACGGAGCCATTCAACTGATTTTTTTACTGATGCCCATGAAGCCACTGTGCAGTCTGTCATAGGTTATTCTAAGGAAAATTTAAAGATACACACGGGGGTCCCCTCCCCTCCCTTCCTTCCCTCCCTTACCCTCTCCTCTCCTTCTCCCCCTGCCTTCCCCTCCCTCTCCCCTTCCCCTCCATTCCTATATCCCCCTTCCCTTAGAAGTAGGGACCTTTAAATCCAGCTAAGGGGTACGGGGGAGCGCTGTAAGCTCCACCAGCGGGGTCTGGGGCGGAGCCCCAGCCAAAATCGATTTTGGTGCATTTTTGCCTTAAAATCTGACATTTGGTGGCAACGATTTTAACGATTCTCGTGAGAATCAACTGACCAAATTTCATCTCCTCCCAGCCGAGTGATTTTTAAAGATACACAATTTGACATTTAATGATGCACAGATTGATTTTAATGATACACAATTTGTGTAATATTACATGCTAAAATAACCTATGCAGTCTGTACACATAAGGCTATCATTTACAAAAATATCTCGTAAGATACCATGTACACTAGTATGGATAGACTCAAATGTAGGGTTCGAACATAAATTCCGCGGTCCTGGCAACAAGTTTGTGGCTTATAATAAATAGCGTCAAATGCGCCACTCATTTCACAAAAAAACATCATAATTATTTTTGCAGTATCTTGTACAAAACCTGTTTTTTAACAAAACTTGGTGCCCCTTATACTGAAAACTGTCACAAAGCATATACCCGTGAGTAAACAAACAGGACACTCTACTCTTGCCCATAACTTTGCCAAATGTTGACCGATTTTCAAAATACTTCACCAGCTGACTCAGAAGCAAACATGTAATAAAATGATCACAAAAGATCCCACCGTGCTTAAATACATTGCTACAACACCTTGTAAAACGTATCTGGTAAATGTCAGAAAACTAGCAACAGCTCTGTGCCAATCCAGCCCACATATCAATCAGACGCTGCCTCAAATCACTCACATCCTGCACTTTTGTCTGGTAAACTCGTTGCTGAATTATGCCGCGAATTTTTGCCAGGATGGCTTTCCATGGAAAAAGCAGTTTTCACCAGTCAGCAAAAACTTGCCAACCCTGATCACGTGCAATGAAATTCGGCATTTTTTTACACATTACGAGATTAAAAGGCAGTGCTTTCACCTGTGGTATAATGTGATAAAATGTAAGGAAATGTTGGCTGGTAAATGATTAGCTGCTTTATTCAAGTCATCAAATTTGCTATAATAATGCATTTTCTCACAAAAAAATACAAGTTTTACTTCCACAACGTACTGTACAGACATCATCACATAGGTGAAGCAAAATTTACATGTACTTACATGTAATCGCAGCTCACAAATTTTTTGGGGATAACAGATGCTGAGTTATTTTTAAATTATTAGGTTTTGTATAGTTGCAAAAAACAATTTTGTGTGTTTATTATGTAACACAGTGTACCTGGGCCCCGAAATACTGTGCAGTAGACCACTATACATTACAACTTCATTTGTCAATAACAAATCAACACAAAGCTGCTTCTACACTGCCACGATTTGACTCAACGTCGCATCGAGTTGAAGCAGTGTAGAAGGTCTTCTCTTCAACACTACTTCAATGCTTCAACCTGATGCTTAAGTCAGAGTAACGGCGCAGCAGATAAATCAAAACAATAAACGACGTGCTATTATAATGGCAATAACAGACTGTACATGTATAATATACAGTCCTTTGATCGACACTGAAGTTGCACACCTGATCAATGCAACTGAATTAGGGATGGACTCCACGTCAGGCAGGCTTCCCCTAGTCATGATAATTATTGTCCTTAATGTTTAATTCCTTGTTCTTAAAGGTATGATTTTTGTCTTTGTAACTCAGTCCTTGGTTAAGTTCTTATCTGTTCGATTCACAAAGTGCTACGAATCAGATCAAGCAGGCTCCATGGTCATCAATTACGATTAGAAACCTTATGTTCTACCAGCGTAACAGCCACATTTAACTTTAAGTGCTATCATCGTGCTTTGAGTTAGTTAGTTAGTTAACTGGTGTTTGACGGCACTTTCAGTGCAAACAAGATATATTGTGCCATAGGAGTATCAAATATATGACGTAGGGCTGGGGACAAGAGACACACCTCATACAATTAAATAATTTAACAACACAATAAACCAAGAAAATCATAAACACTCTTCGGACTGGGCTTTGTGGAGACGATCCCCTCACCACAGTTAGGCTTCATCAGAAGAGTCGTTATAGCCAATGACTTGGCAAGCACTGACAACTTAACCAGAACAACCAAAAGACAGAACAACGCAAGAAAACATGCTAAGATATAAACAGACAGAACCTGGTTTAGTCGCCTTGTACGACATCTGGCCAGGAAACAGAGCGGGTCTATTCTTACAACCCCGAAGCCTGCACTGGGCCAAAGGTTGTAGATCATGTTCTTGTCCTTATGCTTGAAGGCTTGGTCCTTGTCCTTGGTCCTTGATGTTTGCATCACTGCCTTCCACTAATCATCTCCCAAACGATGGGACCCACCAATCACTATCCGGTACAAAATCAACATCCGTCCATCCCCAAGTTGAATCAGAAGTTAAATATTATTACCACAAAACACATTTTGTTACAATAAAATGCAGTAGTGAAACAAAGCTCTAATACTTTGTGACACATCAGCCATCAATAAATATGTCGCACTTCTTCATAAAATGGAATGAAAACTGCAAAAAATACATAATACATACATGTCTACAAATGCCGGTGTGTGCACGCGAGCTGGAACGTAGCATGCACAGCAGCTACGATATTACAGAATTTCCTCAAACTGCAGAGTACAGCTCTCTCTCTCTGTCTCTCTCTGTCTCTCCATTTTAACGACCATTTTTCCAGGTGAACCTGGGTTAGCTGGTTTTACTGGAGCTAAGGATAATGGCGGTGGTGGCGACAACTGGAGCCATAAGACGTGCAAAGCTCTAGTCAAATCGTCCACCAACAAACCAACACCCAACTTTTTACAGGCCGGATGCCCTTCCTGTTGCCCAACCAACAGCACCGAAGCACTGAAGGGAAAGCTGCAGTGCACAGCTACGTAATAATAAGAGAGTCAACTGAGTGTGCAGTTTGAATGCAGGTTGTATTCAGTGCACCTGAGCAGTTTTACCTGGCCACTTCTGTACAGCCGTTGTGGCTCAGCGGTTAATGTGCTGCATTGTTATAGCTAGCACTTCATTGTAGGTCACTGCATACTGCTCTATCTCCATTTTACGGCCATTTTCCAGGTGGACCTGGGTTAGCCAATACCAGAATGTCTCCATTCTGGATTTTATTGCAGCTAAGGGTGATGGAGGTGGTGGTGACAGCTGGAGCTATAAGACGTGCAAAGCTCCCGTCAAATAGTCACCACGAACAAACCAACACCCAGCATTTTACAGGCCAGATGCCCTTCCTGTCGCCCAACCAACAGTGTCAGAGCACTGAAGGAAAGTAGTGTTATGCATTAAAATTGTGACATGTTGTAGGAAGTTGGTAGCTAGAAATCACAGTAATCTGTGTTGATTAATGCAGTATTATGACACAGGTAGAGGCTACATGCCTGTGCCCATACACATTCTGTTTCTTGTCCACATCCATTATATATTCTTTGTCACAGCAGGCGAGCACAGGTTAATATGTTTAACAGGTTAATACCGGTACGGTGGTATCGCTATTGCATATAAATGACCGAATATGTGCTACGTTTTGTTTAAATAAAACTGTTTTGGTGTCTCTGGGAGCTAGGCATTTTTCTTGGAATAACGGTCAGAGATACTGTTCTTTTTCGGAGCACAGGGTAGCAATGTACATTTCCTGAATGAGCTAAAAAGGACCCTGTCTTCCAGACGCAGGCATTTAACTATATACAATCATATAATCAGCATCAGACAACAGTATCGTAAGTACTGGTATGCTGAATGAACCGAAGATGGATACTGTATTGCAATGCAGTGGCAGTATGGCAATCCACTCTCCAACTAATCAATACGGCATCTTCCTTCGTTCAGCCTGCAACTGCTATGCTACTTCACACCACATGCTACTCTGACTATGCAGGCACCACAACGTATGTACATAAACGTGGCAACATTTCCACTAAACATCACACACAGAGAAATCGTGCGCAACATATCAAATGAAGCACCAACACACACAATCAACAATGCTGCAGTGGTCTTTGACGAGCTTTCCAGCGGCATGCTCCTCTCCACCGCGGCGGAACCACTGAGAGAATCCTATCTCCAGACGTAGCGGTACAGGCTGTACCCACCGACGGCAAGCAGCGTGGCCAGCGTCATTCGGACGATGTAGAAGAGAAGCGTACGTCGGCGCAGGGATGGAAAAATGCCGTGCTCCACGTGGCACCGTTTCTCCGTCGGCTTCTCACGTTCTTCCATCAGTCTTCGACGCATCTCATGATTTTCCGGCCACCTGACAAACACTACAGTTTTACTGCTTCGCAAGATCTTCCAGTAACCAGCAATAACTTTAAATCCTTAATTTTCTGCCAGTTAAAACTCGGATTAAAATGTTTAATTAACTGAACTCATGCACATGTATAGCCTAAGTATACATTTTGTTGTGTGTTTATTACCTGTCACAAACACAAAAGGTGAACTACAGGGCGTGTCAATAAAAAGTAGCCCCTACAGTCTCTTGTAACTCGTCAATGGCTTAAGTTGATTTTGTAATATTTTGCACGAGTGTTGAAGGTTTATATTAACATATATCTGTCAAGTTTTATTTGCATATGACTAATAATCAGAAAGTTACTTCAAATTAAATGCGATAACCTTAAGATTTTTGAGCATTTAATTTTCAGATAACTAATTCTCATTTATTTCAACAAAAAGTAATACCAGCTGACACGACAATGATGTCACTGTAATGTAATTTAGTGGTAATGTTTATGCAAACAGTAATTTAAGCTGTTTATTAATTTTTGATTCCAAACTTTACTGAAGACTACCAGATGCAGCAGCAGATTCAGCGAGATGCATGGGGCTCTGTACACACAGCATCTGTCACGTGAACTGTCTGCAAATGTTTCAGAAGAGACAATGGCCACCTAACTCCCAAATTTGAACCCCCTGCATATATTGTGTCTGGGCAGTGATGCACAAAGGTTTTTTGAAAGCTTCATCCGAAGCCAAAAAAACAGTTTCTGGAGTAAAAGTTGAACTGGAAAAACACGGGAATATTTTCCATAGAACGAAGCTGTCCAGAGTTTTAGAAAGAGGTCGAGAGAGTGCGTGAAGTCTGGTGCAAGACATTTTGAGCACTTGCTGTAACTCAAAAAAGTGTTCACACTTAATGGTGTCTGCACTTGTCTTGAACGTTATTAGTGTGAGACAATTTTTATAACCTCCAAACATTAATTTGCCATGATTAAAAGCAGCATAGTCTTGTCAATTCTGTACGTAAGGCAATAAAACTTTCCCGATCTACGACTGATTGAATGGGTAACTAGTGTGTAAAATTTTAGGTTAACAACTCTATAGCTGTAAAAAAATTAGCAAAATTCTTTAGGGTGTTACTTTTTTAGGGTGTTACTTTTTTGGTGTGACTGGCACATGATTAATCTATGCTTTTTTCCTTGTAACTGAACTAAACGTGACATACTGATTTAAGAATTATTTATGATAACATAGATTTCCTTCAATGCTTTGACATGGATGCCCTTCCTGTCGCCCAACCAACAGTGTCAAAAAAGCATGAACATATTCACACAACTGATTTAATTGCTAGACAAAGAAAATAACAGACAAAACTGAATTTAATATTATATTGCACCATAATTGTTACTGAACAGTTACTCAAACTCTTAATTAGAATTATGCACTTGCAAACAATCACGCAAAAGTTTGCTGTAAAATGACTGTGGGCCACCCACACAGCAGACCTTATCGGCCGCATGCACACTGTGGGCCAAAGTTTGCCCACCTCTGCATTAGTACGGAGCATACCTAGATTAGTTCACGGGATCGCTAATGGACCCAATTTGCTGTCTGAGCCTTCAGAGCCCTGCCCTTCACTGGAATAACAGAACAAACAGAATCAGCATCGATATCGACAATACTTTTCACAAGTATCGCTGTCAACAACAGTGGGAGTGCAAAAGCCTGTTGCATGCATCCTACAAAATACACACTGCAAATACTTACTGGAAACGTGGTCCCTTAACGTCATTCGGCAAGCCTTCAACCGGCCCATTATTTTCACTGCAGACACCATTCTGCCGCTGGCCGGACGTCGGTCTCGTCAAATCACCAAGTGCCATGCTGTCATCGCTGTAATCGGTGTCGTCAACATCTGTTAACGATGGCTCACTGCCTCGGCGCTTGCGCAGCGATTCCTATAATTTTCCATTGCAAACAACCGACTCAACTAACTGCATGAGGCTGGTAAAACCCAGACTCAACTGACTGCATGAGGCTGGTAAAACCCAGTCAGACAGTTACCACACATCGTTCTCGGACTATTCGGCCATCATTTTTTTGTTAAATATAATCATCTCCCTCAAGGAGATTATGTGACGCTTACAACATCTGTGTGTGTATGTGTGGATGGATGTATGGAACGAACACAGAGTGTAATAAAGTTTAAAAGTAACTACAAGGACATTTTACAATGTCAACGTGCAGTGCGACAGAAATCACCATTACACGTCACAACAGGGACCTCGCAAACAGAATAACAGATACATGTTAAGATGATACTTAAAGGTGGTCAGGGTCACCGAGTCAATGACAAAGGATGTGTGTATGTGTTAGCAGCAGAACTTGCAAAGTTGACGAAGGATATGGATATGTTTGTTTGTTTTGTTGGTGTTAAACGGAACTTTCAGCACAAATAGGCTATATCATGCCATAGGAGTATGAAATATATATTGCGTAGGGCCGGTGGGGGAACACATAGCAACATAAACAAACCAAGCGAAAGAAAAATACACACAAACACGCTCTTCCACCTGGGCTTTGTGGACATAATCTCCTCACCTCATGAAGGTGTCATCAGAGGGGTCTTTCTATACTTGGCAAGTACTACCAACTAAACCAAAACAACTAACACACATGAACATATAGTAGAATGCAATAACACAAAAAGAAACCCTACTAAGAGACGATATACAATGAATGCACGCAAGAAAATCCTAGGATAAATCAACAGGACAGACAGAAGATCAGATTCCATGGATCTGCTAACCCCAAGGAGATCTCCCAACAGTGCACTCCCGCTACACACACAGAAGCAGTGCACTGCCAGAGGGTCTTCTTGGGGGGTCTTTCATCCCTGTCTATGACCACTAATGGCTCATGGATCCACCTTTGGGGGAGAGTGAAGGATATGGATAAAATTATTTTCATTGACAGCAATCGGGACGAATAACGCGGAGCAATTTTGAGCAGTGATCCAGATCATAAGGCTGTGGTCATGAACCGTGACTACTCTGGTTCAGTGGATCATCAGATCACTCTATCTGAGCTGCATTTCCTTTGAGCATTCACTCTCCTCACCAAAAAACCTGCCAGATAACTGTGCATAAATATGCACTCTTTTTACTGTAAATTCTTCAAAACTTACCGATGTATGCTATTACGTGTACAAATACTTAGGAGTAACTTTTGGGAATATGAAATAGAGTGCTTCATGTGTTATACTCATGTGTTATACTCATAAATGCACCAATATCAAAAACTCAAAAAAGACAAGAAGACATCAAACAGCAGGCATGGATGAATCTGGGTTTGAGTCCCACTCAGTCATTAGTGGTGTCAAGGAGGCAGCATAACCAAAATTTCTCCCATGCACTGGAATAAGTTCAACTGTACACACAAGCGTATCCAAGCCTGTGAACATTAGAAGGTACCGTATCAAATGAAAAAATTCAGTTCTCATTTAACGACGCTCGTTCGTTTAACGGCCATTTTCCAAGACAACCTTGGCTAAGCCTGGTAGCAGAATGACTCCGTTCTGGATTTTATTGGAGCTAAGGATGAAGGAGCTGGTGGTGACAAATGGAGCTATAGGACGTGTAAAGCTTCAGTCAAATCGTCACCACCAACACGCCAAAACCCACCAGTTTTACAGGCCGGAGGCCCTTCCTGTCGCCCAACCAACAGTGTCAGACCACTGAAGGGAGTTTCAGTTCTCATTTAACCGGCCTATTTTTCTGTAAACTACTCCAGATCAGGCCGCGTCCCCCAAAGGCCTCCAAAACAGAATCTCTCGGTACTGCTGAAGCTGGACTTTTTTTACAGGCCAGATGCGCTTGACATTGCCCGACCAACAGTGTCAAAGCAGTGAGCATGTACTCTCGGAACAGGCAGTCATATTAAACATCGCAACCAATACTGGCCTCTACACTGTTCTCGTAGCCAGAATCCCGTGACGGAATGTCGATGATCCGCCGGATTCCTTCGATGATTGCAAGGTAAGAGAAGCGCAGCTGGTCAAACGTCTGCACGAGACCCATTCGATATTGGCGCATGTCCATCAACACGTCGAGCACGCGTACATCCGACGCCGACCTGTACTTCTCAACCTGCAGCAGCACAACAAACCCCATCACGTTACGACACTGATTCATTCAAAACAGCACCATTTGATTTCTATATCTCGCAGCAGTATGTCATATTCCCTCAGTGCTCTGATGCTGTTGACTTAGTTCATATCATTTCATTTCATTTCATTAAAACTGTAAAACAACAGTTGACAAACCGCAATAAAGGTCTTTAAACAGCTGTCTAATGACAAAGATTGACAGTTAGACAGAGATTATGACGATGGTGACACTGATGATTTGTCTGATGATTTGTCTCGTCAGGAAGTAGTTGTTTCAGGACATGATGTTCGTTGTATAACATTTTCCTGAAGAGGTGTCATCAATGACAGGAAGGGCATCCGGCCTGTAAAAATCTTGCACTAGCAAACTCCTAACCTGGCCTAACTTAGAGTAATCTCTGAAAAATAAACAGGTCGGCTAAACAAAAACGAGAAAATAGCAGCAGCAGCAAATGTCAGGCACACCTAAGACATCATAAGGACACATTCAGCACGCAGAAGACTACAAATGACTTCAAATGGGCAGACAGACACATAGCACAAAGTTGTCAGCATCACTGCAATGCATGTAGTTTGCAACAGTAAACTGAAGAACGTGACATGCAGCCTGACGGATCTATAATTCAATCATCTATGACTTTAACATACACCTAATGTTGACATTTCCAAGGTTGCCTGCCTTCGGTGCTTTGACAGTGTTGTACGCGCTCGCACAAGCTGTTTTAAAAATTCATTTACTCCATACAGACTGGACAATTTTCAATGCCATTGTAGTTTCAATTTCGAATGTATGCTGCATATGTTGTATGTTTTTATCCAGCCTCATGGCTGCTATATATTCCACTACAGGGGTTGTTGTTGCTTGCACATCAGGAAGGGAATCTGGCCTGTAAACCTCACTCCAGCAATCTCCGAACACTTTTCCAGGGATATCTGTGGGGAAACCCAGCCTAACCCGCACTGACCACGAATAATGGGGAGCCGGGTTGGTTAAACAGCATTAAGTTTGCCACAATCTGTGAGTGGTGCCTCTGAATCACATGATCTGGAAGGGCTATCTGGAGTTTTAGTTCGGATGTTTCAAAAATTTGACCTCATCGCCCGGTAACCATATCTGTATAGGCAGCGCCCAAAATACAGTCGTTTTGTCCTACGTCGATACGCTTCAACCGTGAAAATTTGGTCCAAATAGGTGCACAATTTTTTGGAAATCCTGCACAAACATGAAAAAATGAGAAAACTTATCAGCTACTTACCGTAGACATATACAGCTAAGCTGCTGCTTCAATAGCTGTTTGTTGTTATTTCATTGTGAGTTGCTTTAAAAAATCTCCATCTTAACAGCCATTTTCCAGATAGATCTCGGTTAGCCGGTACTAGAACGTCTCCATTCTCGATTTTATTGGACCTAAGGATGATGGAGGCGGTGGTGACAACTGGAGTTATAAGACGTGCAAAGCTCTAGTCAAATCATCACCACCAACAAATCAATACCCACATTTTTACAGGACGGATGCCCTTCCTGTCACCCAACCAACACTGTCAGAACACTGAAGGAAAAACTTGCTTTAAAATGACAGTCATTATTCAGGCATATGCATCAAGACCAGTTTGACTACACTGGCAGACCAAAGAGAAATATGATTCAATAAACTGCCATAAACAAAGGCATTTCACTGGCCTCAGCAATCCTCAAAGATTATCCTTTGCAGGTCTTGGGGGGGGGGGGTGGACCCGCCTAACCTGATGTACCTCCATAATAATATGTCAGTTAAACAAAAACTAGAAGTCGAGTTATTTCTCACCAGAACCAGGCAGGCGTCGACAAGACAGAATGTGCCAGACCGACCAATGCCAGCGCTACAGTGTATCACAGGCGGACCGTGAACTGTTGTATCGAGGGCTCCTGCACCACGAACGGCCCACAAGAAGTCGAGGAAAGCACCCGGCGAAGTGGGCACTCCAAAGTCTGGCCATGCTGTGTAGTGAAACTGAATCACCTCACGTGTCTCCAAGCTCTACAGCATTATACACTCACGGTTTACGCATCACAAGAAGAACACTTGTTAGAGTACATACTTTTGACAACGGCTGAGCTATCATAAAACTGTCTGCAACTTTTCGACTTTTTTCGCACATGAACATACACAAAACAGTCACTAACTAAAACACAGCCTCCTTCTTGACATGTTGACTGTTACGTTAACCTCCGGGACCTCTAACCAGGCCATCCATTACTCAGATTACCTCCTCTACTTGCCCAGAATACTTCTGTCTTGGCCAATGTGGAAAGCAGAATGCCAGCTACACTTTGGTAAATCGACAGATATCACATGTGTTTCAATATAACAACAACCCATCAGACTCCCTTATCTATACAACCCAAAATTTTCTAGGCACTGCACAAAGGGCTCATCGGGTCAACAACAACAAGATCTGTGGATATCCACCATCACATGTGGCTCTCCTTGTAGACGAGCTCTGTATTGCACTGCATTGTTAAGTCATGAGCATAGCAATAACCAAGTGCCTTTACACATTTTGCAATTGCAAAACCCAAGCATGAGTTATGTTGTAACTGGGTGCACTGGGAAAATCCTCATAAAAAGGTCAACAACCAGATCTGTGGATGTCCACCGCCATATGTGTAAACAGAAATATTGATCGCAAAAGAAACAACTAAAAACTTTTAACCTGTTTTAACACCTTCTTGGCTAATTCATTTACTTACTGTTCGAATCTGCTACACAACATTTAGCTATTATTAAAACTCAGAATTGTTTCACATTCTGGTGCCAGGTTACCCGGCTTGTCTTGGAAACTGGGCTACATAAACAACTACAGTGTAGTACAGCGTGTAAGAGCTGTACCTCGGTATCGGTGATGTAAAACACTCGAGCTGTGTAATGCACATTTGATTCTTTCTCTTCAACATAAGTCACTTTCAGGCCGACATCTGCAAACTCCAGTTCATCTTCTCCATCATTCTCGCCACCAACGGGGTAGTACTGATGACATTTCAGCTGACAACGATCAATTGCAACAACATCAGTTAAACACAGCTTTAGTTATATCTGTCTGTGGAAGTTAACAATTAATTATAATAGATTTAACTTACAAATTTGAACAATCAGAATTATTTAACGATTCTACTGTGCTGATTGTTTCAAAAATGTCCACTTGAACCAATATATTGTTAATATGTTCGTGTGCTAGCGAGACTGGATTGGAGATGACAAATAAATGTAATCATTAATGACATTATTCATTAGTTTTTCACATTTGAATTTTACTTAGCTAATAAATTAAAAATAATGAAAGTGTAGGTGGGGTGCTCATCTCCCTTTTCAAGCCTGTCAGCCCATAGGTGGAAATACCACCATTGTCTGATTGTCTGCGATGCATCATAGCTAGTGCAATGATAAACTTACAGTTCGTTCTCAGCTAGTGCTAGTACCAAGTTAATACCGCCTGGTGACAAAGGCACACATGTGTAAACAACTTGTTCAAGGTTGCACTTAACAGCGAAGTGGCTGGGAATTGAACCCACAACTAAACTCGCAATCTGAAGTCTACCATCCTAACCACTCGGCCACCGAGCCACATTAATTAATAGTAATCAACCATTAATTCCAAAAAGTTAATAAATAAAACAATTCATACCATAACAAGAACTAGTTCTATTTTAATATTTTGGCCAGATGACCTTCCCCGACGCCATCAATACCTCGTATGGGTCTTGGCGGTAAGCAAAGGTGACAGGTGGAAATCCATCATCTTAGCCAACTAGCAGTGGCTGCTCTTCCTAGTTGCATGATTAATGCAATTTTTTTTAAACATCACTTTAGGAGCCTCAAAATTACTACTCTCATGTGGTGTAGTTAGTAGTTAAACTGTGCACAAAAAAAGAGAGATGTGACAACATTAAAAACACGGCAGTGCAGATATGAAGCCTTACCTGTCCTTTTTCAATGATGCGATTTAGCATGATAACAGTTCGACTCTTTTGTTCCCAGACCATCAACCAGAAGTGTCCAGCAGTGTTTGGTACTGGACCCTGCACACAAGCATGCATGTAATAATAACAATTTAACAATAATGCCAGTAGTAATAATTAGAAGAGCAGTCGTTTAAACGCATGAAATTTTGACATCCGAAGTGGATGAGAGTTTTGCGCACAGTCGACCCCTAAAAGCTCTCGTCAAAATACTTAACGCTCTCCAATTTCGTCATCAATCCAAATTTGGTCATTCTATATCATACCGTGTAAGGCCTAAGTTGTTTCCGCGCCTACGAATAACTCTAGTTACATAGGGCGCGTTATAAGTTTTTATTTTGTATTTGTATTTGTAACAAACTTTAGAAGAGCCACTTCGGATAGGGGTGCTGTTGAACACGAAAATCCTTCTCATACCAGAGATGTATAAATGAGCTGAATTTTGTTGCTCGAGCTTGAATGTGGTATTGGATGTATGTGGTGGAGACAAAAATTTGCCATCTCTTTGAGGCACATAAGCACACGAGTGCATGAGTGAGCTCAACCGCATCAACACAGCTGGGTCGTTCCAGTCAATCACTTGTACTGGTACAGACAATAACACACAAAACAATCAGAACACAAAAAAAAAACACGACGATGATACCACACAACTAAACACAGACTGGCCCGAGTGAAGAAAAAAAACAGCAACAAAATGCACACTCAGTAAGACGGTAAGACACAGCCCGGTTTAGATGCCTTCTACGACAACTTGCAAGGTACACACGGGGCTTGGGCCTGTTCTTATTGACTCTGGGAGCCTGAACGGCGTACTTAAGAAGAACCGTGATCACAGCAGCTGGGTCGTTCCACCAGGTTTATCATCGGAAACAATATACAACTTCACTGTGTCCACAACGAAGTAAGGCTGAATGCCATCTACCTTAACCGTTACCACCCACCATAAATTTCCACCGTTTTTGTAAGTAGCTTTTAATGGCTAATGGCATGATTTTAAAACACCCACTTTGCCTGATGTGTGTGTGTGCGCACACTACGTTGAGATGCAAAAATGACAAAAATAGCGAACATTTCACGTACTGTAACTGTAAGCAAAAACTCCCGTGAATTTTGCAAACTATACACTCATTTACTCTACAGCCACGTCGTTTAACGATGTCTACGTAATGTCGATTTATATAGCGCATCATCACTAAACTAACGCCTCTAATAATAAATACTGTACGATCTGCAGAAGTAAGATAATAAATTGTGACTGAGTCTGTGAAGTTTGTGCCACCCCATGACGCTTGCTGATAGCAGACGACAGAAACCACAAGTCTCCAGTACCGCCCGTCCGAGCAGACAGCGGCCAACCAATCTAAATTGACAGATGTGGGTCATGTCAAACGTTCACGTCCTCGTAACCGGGTTAAGTCAACCGCACTCGCGCTGCGGGAGGTTCTGCTGCACACATGCTTCCTCCCTCCCTCCCTCTCTCCGCCTCCCGAATTACGCCGAATTACGCCGCTGCGGCGCTGACCCAGTTCGGCGGCGACTGAGAAAAATGCCCCATACGCACTTGCTGCCCCCGAGCAACCACATCTGTCGAATTCAACGTAACTAATATTTTCTTTGTCGTACCGTCAACGGGTACCGCAGAAGCTGTCCCATAGCAGAAACACAATGCAACGGCAGTAATCTCGCACAAAAACATTCGCCGAACTAGAAGGGTACTCGTTGTACAGCTCATACCTTCCTCAACGTCTGAGCAATCCGAACAAGGTGATGACACTGAAGCTTCTTCCAGAGTGGGCAGCGGGATGGGCAGCGGAATCTGTCTTCAAACTGATCCACAGTTTATCGACCTTAAAATTTTGATCCCTCTACATACAACCATGCTGCTTGACCAAACAGCGACCAAATCTGGCACAGTAACCCATACAGGACGGAAAAAGAGCTCCGACGGATTATGCAGCCGTTGTCAAAGGTATACATACATACGTCTCTCTCTCTCTCTCTCTCGAGTGTTCTTCTTGTTTCTGAATGAATCCTATATATAACCTGGTATAGTTCTTCAATTCAAATGCCAGGGCAGAAGATAACACCTCACACGCAATTTCCTGCAGTTGTTAGTTGGCCGCATACTACGTGAAAATTTGCGGTTTTTTCATATGCAACCTATATTTAACAGCCCTCGATGAAGGTCACCCTGTCGTAACTTGGCACGATCTTTGGTTTCACAAACGGTTATCGGTTGGTGGGAAAAGGTACGACGACAAGCGCATACGATCACGTATTTTTAGACGGACTTGCACGAGACGGCTCACGCGAACAAAGGTAGAGCACGTCCCAGCACGTAGGGGCGGGCGGGCGTGCGCCGTGGCTTTGAGAGCGTGTCTGACTGCGTCCAGAGAAAATGAAAACACACGTCATGCGTGCGTGCAGTGGCGGCGGCGGCGGCGGCGTCGCATTGTGTCAGTTGACGAGTATGACTCAGAACACGCCGGAACGTCCCGTGCCGTCCGTACGTAACGTTCCCGCCGCGCATCCCTCCCTCCCTCACCTCTCCCACGGTTATGACGGCACAGAGACAGATGGACGGACCGCAGCCAAGCATATGCACGCACGTAGACCTCTCCCGGCCAGATCCTTCTGAGCGCCGACCAGCGTAAATCAACGCGACTTACTGGATGTAGCCTTTAAACAAGAGCGTGCCCAGGAATTTTCACTGAGGGGAGGCAAGATCAAAGGTCGACGGCCGAGAGCGAGGGTAGAGTTCTTGGGGAGGGGCAGCAAGCCCCTTCCCACCAGCTAGGGAGTCTGGGGGAGCTGTGAGCTCCGCCCCGAACCCCGCTGGGGGGAGCTGTGACCGCCCATAGGTTTTCCACTATTTTCAGCACTCAGGATGGCCTCTCCTGACACTATAATATTGTTAATTAGGACTATCATTCAGCCATTGTGGGCAAGACCCCCGTGGCACCTCCTTGCGCACCCCTGCCTTTAAAACCTTTTTTGTGAAAACGTTAGCCCTCGGAGAACCTATGCAAAAAGAGCAGTCACGACCCTTCCCTTCCGGAGTCACAGTGGATGCAGAAAAAAACTGTGTTTCGGCTGTTTGACGCCAGGACGGGCATCCAGCTAGTAAGCTTCGCATCAAAACCCGCTGTTGGGAAAAATTAGGGGGCAAACGGATAAGCCAGGTTTACCTGTAAAATGGCCATTAAAACAGGGTGTTTGCGTGCGTGCATGCGTGCGTGTGAAAACGTTATCTATAAGCGACGCGACGCGATTGCCATAACAGTGCCCGGTGAAGCCTTTTAACGTGTGCCGTCTTGTCTCTCGATACGAAGCACATGCAGTAATAATAATAATAATAATAATCCAAGGACGATATTTATAGCGCTGTCATCATGACCACTAAAGGTCATTGCGAGAGTTCACTCGGTTCATTTGATGAATGCAGCGCAGCGCACAAGCGGCTGTCGACCCTCAGACCAAGCCACCTGACTTGGGCTGTGAGT
>Ga0049107_10000125_pt1 | contig 19057 bp, 20 predicted proteins | sample WorMetilPIANOSA1_FD_61187 | JGI IMG/M metagenome (GOLD analysis project Ga0049107, IMG submission 61187) | Marine gutless worms symbiont microbial communities from Max Planck institute for Marine Microbiology, Germany - Olavius ilvae PIANOSA.1 | ecosystem: Host-associated > Annelida > Digestive...
GTCCCCATCAACACATTATAGGTCATTTCGGAGACGAGTCTTTCCAGTCAATCACTTGCACTGGTACTGACAACCTAACAAGAACAACCAAGCGACAGAACACACAAATAACATAAAAAATAACACAACCTAAAAAGAGTCCCTAGTCCGCAGCACAACACATATCAAAAAGAAACCTAGGCTAAGAGACAGGACAGACAGAGCCTGGTTTAGTTGAGTTGCCTTCTACGACATCCGGCCAGGAAACGGAGCGGGTCTATTCTTACAAACCTGGAGCCTACACGGGGCAGAACCTTTGGGGATTGCTAATGCCAGATTTTTTACAGGCAAATGGCCTTCCTGACACCCAACCGACAGTGTAAAAGCAATAAATGTATAATCCGATTACCACATTACCATTAATCGCCCGGTAATAAGAACACAAAAATGCAGAAAAATTACTTTATGCTAAAAGCGTTCAAAATACTTTCCGTGCTTTGATAGTGCTGGCTGGGTGTCAGAAAGGGCATCTAAACGTCTTGCTTAAGCAATCCTCGACGGTTTTCCTATGGAGGTCTGTGAAGAACCCTATCCAACCCATGGTCACCGTGGAAAAATACGCCAGATGTGCAGAAACTTAGCTGCGTGCATGTGTGTTGAAAGTGTTCAGTAAGCCTAAAAATCTAGTAAAGAATTGAGCAACAAATACACATTAAAATATTACCTCGTTTTACCAGCGGGCAGTGTTTTGCCAATCAACGCCTTCATTAGCGATGTTGATGCTGACCCATTCAATTCAGATTCCTTGTCACATTTCCTAGATGCGACACAAACCAAATATCTCCTCATATATTACCGTGAATGTAAGGCACAATGGTAGAAAAGAGTAGATGCAGTTACTATGCTTCAATATAATCACACTAACAGAAGATCAACATCATAGCTGCCTATTACAAACCATCTTTTGGCTTCTGATGTGCAAATGAAGACTTCAAGTGGCTGAATAACAAAAAATGCACTCATCAGTAGCTGTCCATTCTGTAACAGACATTTCTCAGCATTCGGTTCTCATTCCCACAATACGAACACGCATTCAAGTCTTGATAACTGCTTTACAGATTTGTATGTAGCAATGTATAGGACTTTATGTTGACCAATGTTGCATGCCACTTTTTGACATTTCAACTGAAAGGCATATAGACAGCTCAAAGCACCACACCACTTGCTTTGGCATATGCTGAGCAAGAATTCAATGGAACAGAGGTTTACTGGAGCTTTCTGTAGCATTTAAGTGGTAAATGATAACATCATTCATGCAGACGTGCACATAAACACCCAAGTATGTAGCAGGCATGCACATACTGTATTAAATGTAATTTGTGGCCAACAAATCGCAATAATCCTTTGAAAAATTTGTCAAATTCAGAAAAATTCTTCTAAAATGGCGAACGAGCAATTTTTCTCTCAGACTGCTTTGGTCACAGCACAACTCGCTAGTTTACAACCCCCGCCCACCAATCCAAAAACTAGTGCCCGTTTTTTTCATTGGTCATACTACAGAAAACTTTCGCGCTATCTGCCATTTGCACATAACACACCTGACAATAGAGTGCGTCGACATGATAAATTCCGGGTGCCCGCTCGCAGAATTCTTGAACAATTTACTCTTTGTCTGAACGAAGACGTAATGTCCAGGCGCCAGCTGCATTCGATACACGCCGCTCAGATTGGACCCAATGTGACACACTGAAACACAGCGTTGACAACACAAAATACAACTCGTCATTATCGGCTGCACTAATCTGCACTTAGTTCATTCCATCACCTACTAGGGGTCAGAGATGGAACTGGGTCTGTGTTTGACCCGTGACCCGACACGACCCGAAGCTTTTGACCCGGTGACCCGACCCGGTCACTGAGTGTCTGTGCTTTGAATTGAGAGATTATTCTGACGACGGTGTGCTACTAGCGAATACTTTCTGCCAAAAGTCTCTGGTCTATGCAGCACACATACAGATGACGAAAATTTCCAACATAATTGTAAATTTATTAAGTATTGAAAAGTAGAAATAAAATGTTAATTTGAGACTACTGCAATCTTGCAATGTCTTTGCAGTTACACAATTAAATCAATTAAGCTGCATTGGGAAAATCCCACAGTAACACTGTTAAAAACCCACACCATCAACATCTCTGCTGTAGAATTCTTGACAGTAATAATGTGTTGCCGATTTGAAAATTCACTGGGCACATGTACCTGACCTCTGACCTTTCTACCAAAATTGAGAGGCATCAGATAGTTGCACACGCATGAAGGAGGGAAATCGAGGGGAATATTTCCATAAATAACGACACTACACCACGATAATGGCACAATGCTATAGTGTGGCACCTTCGGGGCGTGTGACACGCGTGTTCTATCGCTGCATTATTTTTGGGTTTTTTAGCCGCCTGCTGTTGATTTCTCGACAACTTTAGATCGGCATTAAAGACCCACCTGTTCACGGCGTAACAGGATACGTAGCACATTAGAGGCGTTGCATGATGTGATCTACAAATCTACTATTACTATTACTACTACTACTACTACTACAAAGTTCAAGTTACCTTCAGTGAGGTGTCGAAGCAGCTGATCAATGTCGTTGATGTGACAGAAGTCTTTTATGTCGTGTCCAATGAAGGCCGATACCGTACGCTGGTCAATGCTAAAGCCACTGTCAACACACATAATACACACCCACTAACAGGTGATCATGCAGAAAACCAGCTCAGAACTTGTGACGTATTTGATACATCAATATGACACTAACGAAACCTGCTGTAATTATCACTGACATCAATACTGATACTACTGCATGTCTTCAAAAACTGAAAGGCTTTGACTATTTACAAATACAGTCTGAACTAGAGAAACTACTGTTATTACTACCACTAGTTTTGGTTTCTGTTTAACGGGTACTGGAATCAGAGGGCCGATGAGAGGCATGGCAACCCTCCTCCAAGGTAACCAGGAGCTATTAGTGGTCCAAGGACAAAGTTGGGTGAGTGAATGAGTGAGTGAGTAGTTGCTTAACGGGACATCAGCACAATACAGGCTAGACAAAGTTGGCAGACCCCAGGTGAGCTTGGGGTAAGCAAGTCCACGGAATGTGATATTTTTCCCTTCAGTGCTTTGACACTGTTGCTTGGGCGACAGGAAGGGCATCCGGCTGGTAAAAACTGGATGTTGGTTTGTTGGTGGTGATGATGTGACTGGAGCTTTGCAAGACTTATAGCTCCAGTAGTCCAGTTGTCACCACCACCTCCGTCATCCTTTGCTTCAATAAACTCCGGGTTCACCTGGAAAATGGCCATTAAAATGGAGAGTGAGATCAGTCCAGGCTTGGCTGGGTCCCCAGAGGTCTTCTAAAGAAGAACATTTAAAGATTGCTGGTGCAAGATTTTCTATTAGGTCGGATGCCATCATGCAGCCAGCTGTGTCAAAGCACTGAAGGTAGTTTCAGCAACAGAAAAAAAACAACCGAGACTATCACATTCGTTCACATTTGCACAAGTTACAACAGTGACGCATGCGATGCTGTAGGACTGAAAATGACAAACGTGTAGTCACACACACCTCGTGTCACACGCGAGAATTTTGCCGGTCAGGTCTTGTTTCGTGACGAACTGCTCGACGTTCTGAACAGAAGGCAGCTGCTCCATGTCAGTGACACGCCGCGCAATGCACGCCAAGAAATACTGATTGCCTGCAACCACGTACGACCGCTGCCAGAGTTACTGTGTTGAAACAGCTCACTACCATTACCAGTTAAACAACTGCAGTTCCATTGCATAAATGAACGAGTTATCGCGGTAACAGACCCACAAACAAACACACAAACCTACAAACACGCAAACAGACTGGGGCGATTACAATACACTGTGCCGAGCGCGCAGTGTAAAAAGCGCTCAGAGGAGACGCAAACACTGCGCGCTGGCTGTAGTAAGGCGAAGCCAATAAATTTTATCTCCGCCGCAGACCCCCTTCCCAGGGGTGCAGGATGGCCAAAATTTAATCAGCTGGAGATGGTCACTACCTTTACTTACAAACTCAGTTTGGTGAGGATCGATGCATGCAATTTCGAGTTCATGCAATTTCGAGTTATCGTGGTAACAGACCCACAAACACATACACCTACAGACAGGACCAATTACAATACACTGCACTGCAGCTTCACTAGCGCGCAGTGTAGCAATTACAGTTCCATTGCAAAAATTACCATTACTTTAATAACAAGTAGCGAAAAGCATGACACACTTGACCCACCGCCGGTAAGAAATAACCAAATTTCCGCATACTTCCATTTTAATGCAGTACCATCATCTGGTCACAATAACATTTCAGACTTTTGTGCTTGTGCTGTGCGTTCTTGGAGACATCAAGATCGCTAGGATCATTCATCAATATTAAACATCATTATAAATTCGTCTTCTGTTTCCTATCATCTGTAGCTATCACCTTCATTGTGCTTACGTGGGGACACTGAACAGCGAAGGAATGGTAAGTAAGTAAGTAAGTAAGTAAGTAAAACGTCGGTTTATATAGCGCATTATCGCCGAAACCCTTAATGCACTGTATACGCTAGTAGGTAAGGTGTTGGTGCTCTTGTGTACAGGCAAAAGTTATCCTGAAGCTTGTGCACGGGAGCGTTGGCATGCCACGGGTTTTCACTGTCCCTGCTACACACGGGAGACACTGGCAAAGTAGAAAGCCAATGTACAGCCTATCAAATTACTGTCTTGTCAACTGCGGGCAAATCGAACGTCTCACTAGGCATCCCCAGGAATCCACAGCAAGGGCTCTCAACAACAACAGCAAGGAATACAGACACTTCACAGCATCAGTAACCCAGTGGTTAAAGTGAGGGGGCTAGGGGGGCTCAGCCTCTCCCTGCTCCGATATGAGCCCCCTGCAATAGTATGAGCCCTCCCCCTGATTGAATCTATAAAGTGTTATTTTATGCCAAAATAACGCCAAATTAGTTGGCGTGGAATGGGTATGGGGTTTGCTCCAACCTGGCTTCGTCAGGAGAGCCCCCCTGCTTCACGTGACCACTTTAACCACTGCATTCACTCACAGAGACATTGCCTGATGGGCGTGTTAGCAAGCAACAATAATAACAATAATAACAGACGGAAAACGACTCACCGAGGTCCGAGGTGATGCACTGATCTCTCGCGTCTCGTTCCTGTGGATACGGCTGCAGTATCGCAAGTATCTGCAGCGTCACGTACTGCGGCACTTGCGGTCTCACCACCGATCCGTATTCACCACCATCACCTTCCACATCATCATCATCATCATCATCATCATCATTATAGAGCAATGGAAAAATGTTAACAAGAGACTTCCGACATGGCAGCTGTAACCATAATCCTAACCCTAACCCTAACACAATCTCAGCCACGAGCGTTAAAAGCCACCGAAATCTAACCAGTTCTTGCTAGTCATACATCCCACCCTCCCAAAAAAATTTCATCAAAATTCGTCAACAGCTTTTTTGGAGTTATCCTGCTTAACAAAGAGACAAACAGATTCCCTTTGACACTGTTGGTTGGCCGACAGGAAGGGCATCCGACCCATAAAAAGCTGGGTGTTGGTTTGTTGGCAGTGACAATTTGATTGCAGCTTTGCATGTATCGTAACTCCGGTTGTCACCACTACCTGCATCATCCTTGGCTCCAACAAATTCCAGAATGTAGAGTCTGGTACTGGCTAACCCAGGACCACCTAGAATAAAATAGCCGTTAGAATGGAGACTGACAGAGACAGACAGACAGACAGACAGACAAACGCCAGATAAAACATAATAATCATAATAATCATTAAAACAATTTGTAATGGGCATAAAGTCAATGGATAAAACATTGAATCAGAGGCGCGGGCAGTCACTAGGGGCCTAACATCACACTAAAAAGCATGATTAAAATAGAAGGTTTTCAGCTGACGGATAAAAGAACCATAAAAATGCACGAATTTCTGTAGGAAGTGAGTTCCATACAGTAGGCGCGACAAAGCAGAAACTGTGTGTACCAAAATTAAGTTTATACGACGGCACAGATAACAAGTTAGACTGACTGGAACATAAACTGCGACCAGGTACATAGTTATGAAGTAAACACGACAGATACAATGGTGCGTTGTTGTTGTGAGCTTGATAGCCAGTTATGCGAGTTTGAACTTGATACGGTACTGAACAGGTAGCCAGTGCAGATGACACAACATATCGGTAGAGCGGCAGAGGTAAAAAATATATAAGAAACTACAACTAGTTCAAGTACACTAAGATATAAAACAGCTCAACAGTAACGCCAGTGGTCAGATGCATCAGCAGGCTGGTGGCCTGCTGAAAGTAAGTAAGTAAGTAAGTAAGTAAGTGTTTATTGAATTAGTAGACAAAGCGGCTAAACAGAGCAATCGACAGCACAATAGTGATATACACAATAACAATGACACTGCATGAGTAATGAAAATAGCGCTCAGAGGAGACGCAAACACTGCAGGCTGGCTGTAGTAAGGCGGAGCCAAAACTTTTCAACCCGCCACAGACCCCCTTCCCGGTGGCGCAGGAAGGCCAAAATTTAATCAGCTGGAGTTGGTCACTACCTTTACCTACAAACCCAGTTTGGTGAGGATCGATGCACGCAATTTCGAGTTATCGCGGTAACAGACCCACCCATTCCCCACACACACCCACAGACTGGGGCGATTACAATACACTGCGCCACAGCAATCGCGCAGTGTAACAGTATAAGTCGTTGTACGTACTGCAGCGTTTGGCCTGGAGTCGACAAGTAAACGAGTTGCTGCGGTTGAGTGGTCGGTCACAGGCACCGGACTGAGATCTCTCCACCAGCGGCGCCAGACAGTTGCTGAACTCCAGCTGGTCATCCACGTGGATGAACTGGTAGATGCTCTTGCCGCTCAAGTCATTCTGCCGCAGCAGTACACAGCTCCAGCTCAGTTATAATTATCAAATTTCGAATTTATATAGCGCCATACGGTCGTGACTTCAGAGGTGCTGGACGGTTGAGGACACCGTCGAACCCTTACTGACGGCCCAGGATATTAATCCTATAGCATACGTGCCTTAATTTCCTTGACATAATTTCGCGCCCCGACCCGGATTCGAACCCGGGCCGGTACCGCTGATCAGGCCAGCGAGCACGTACTTATCCTAGCGGTCGCACACTCTACCGCTATGCTAAGTAGACAGGTAACTGCCCAGTTATTCCATGTTATTTCTTCACAGCTTCAACGCCGTTGGTTCGATGACAGGAAGGGCCCTTCCAGCCTGTAAAAATATCGCCCCAACAGTCCCCGAATGTTCTCTGGAAGAAAGTCTCAAGAGTGAAGAGCCAGCCTAGACTGGAATAATTCACGGAAAAACAAACCAGTTACACAACAAGAAGCTCAGCTGATGCTGACAAACACGTGATGCTTTCTCTAATCTCAACCAAACTCTAATCTAGCTCCACACTACAGTACTGTCAAACGCATTAGTGGCCATAGTGCCCCGAAAAGTGCTATGGCCACGGTCATAGTGGCCATACCAGTGGCGCCGCCACTAGTTCACCTATTGGATGGAAATGAGACAATGTAGATCAGTTAATAATGCTGAATGCGTGATATGGAAAACCAACGACAAGCAAGCCAGAGTAGCAGATCAACGGACCAATGCAAAGTCCAAACAGAGCAGCAAAGAAGCACATCATGACAGAAGACATCCACGAAGCACGGCACACCAGCACAGACAAGAGCCAGAGCCTGTTCGCAAGTCGAACTAAATGCTAGCTGTAACCAGATGATGGAACAGGGGTGGTTTGCTGTCTTCCCAACAGTTTGGTGGGACGGGATAACCCTATCAAATAATCACCAGCATGATGTTACATGTTGGCCTGGAGTCGACAAGTAAAGGAGTTGCTGCGGTTGAGTGGTCGGTCACAGGCACCGGACTGAGATCTCTCCACCAGCGGCGCTGGTGCTAAATTTTGGGAACGCTGCGGGCCCCACCCCTCGGAAAAGGGGCACGGTTGACCCCCTAGAAACACGCTACTCCCCCAGCTTGCAGTTTTTGTGTTACCATACCAAATTTCGTCGCTGTAGGTCTAACCGTTTGGTGTAAGTAGGGGTTCCAAAACTTGAGGACTTTGTGGCTCCCGACCCCTTTGTGATAGGGGCGTGGCTGACCCCCTAAAACACGTTACTTTGCCTTACGTGTTATCACATCAAATTTCATCGCTGTAGGTCAAACCATTTGGGCATATGCAGGGTCCCAAAAATTTGGGGACGCTGGGGCCCTGCCCCCTTGGGGCGGGGACGTGGCTGACCCGTAGAAACATGCTTCTACCCACAAAGGTCAACTGGCAGGGGGCGGGGGCATATTGTGGCGGCCTCCCTCACAGCTTGTTTGACAAGCTGTAGGCGGGCGGCCGCCACGATATGCCCCCGCCCCTCTCCTCCCCCGTGGGCGCCGAAGCGCCTTGCGCCGACGATCAAACGGCAACGTAGCAGCAGTTTCTCACGGCCAACACGTTCCCACGCCCACCGCTGCAGCCGCCTGACGCGCCAACACGGCGGTGAGCAAAGCGGTCTGGTGACCTTGACCTTTTGACCTTGAAAGTGGTCTCCGAGTCACGTGTGACGTGGGCTACCTGTGCAAATTTTTGTCTGCCTAGGCCTCTCTGTTCTTGACTTAGGCCCGATGTACACGACAGATAGACAGACAGGCGTCAGACAGACAGAGGTCAGACAGCATCATCGCTTATTGTCCCCGCCTATTAGCGGGGCATAATAATGGTTAAACAAGCTGTAGGCGGGCGGCCGCCATGATATGCCCCGCCCCAAGGTCGACAGGCAGCTGCTCACTCTGGGCAGTGGTGTAGACTATGTTGTCATCCACATAAGTTAAATAGTGACTTGAACAGGCAACCAAAGCGGCTTGGTGACCTTGGCCTTTGACCTTTTGACCTTGAAAGTGGTGTCTGAGTCACGTGTGACATGGGCTACCTCTGTGCCAATTTTAGTCTTCCTAGGCCTCTCTGTTCTTGACTTAGGCCCGATGTATGCGACAGACAGAGAGAGACACAGACAGACGTCAGACAGCATCATCGCTTAATGCCCCCGCCTAGGGGGCGGAGGCATAATAAAGCTATCCATCCACAACATTTTACAAATGAGGCCTTTTAACATCGTGCACTCCTCGTTACGTTACGAAGACTCGGAGGTGTCCACGTCTATAGAGGGACTTTTCTGATGCAGGGAAGAAATGTAGGCCGGATGTCCTCTTCCCGACGTCAACAGTGACTTACGGGTGCCAGTGGGAGCTCGAATCCAGGTTCGCTGGATAAAAATCCAGCACTTTAACTACGGTACTGAACCGTGGCTGCTGCTAAAAAGAAACGCACAAAAACAGAACACAACTCCCACACTGTGATACAGGTTTGAACATATCCACCATCCGGATTATGACACAGATCACTCGCAGATGGTATTCATGTCTTCTTTCTCCCAACAGTTATCCAACCACAAAATTTCATCAAAATCAATGCAAAACTTGATGGTAACTTCGCGTTCACGGTCAGACGGACGAATAAGGAGTTTTCACAGCATACATAATGTTGTTGATCGCGGTGTACTACATGCGATATGGGAGGAACTTGCTGGCCAAGTTATACACCGTGATCAACTCATTATCTGCTAACCACGCCTGTCTGAAAACGCTCTATATGTGCACGTCACAGACACGCAGATACATATCAGACACTTAGCACTACATAACCCCCTCCCGTATCGCTACTAACTTTTGATTCTCTTCTGCAGTTGCCGATGAGCCAACAACACACGTTATGCCTTTTTATGTCCATTGTGTAAACTGTTTTATGAGTTGGTTTCATGTATAAATAAATAAATAAAGTCCTGCCTGCAAAATGACTTCTTCCTATATCGACTATCGCAGTGAATCGGTAATTCAACGTGGCAGCCCACTCACCTGTGAATACTGCAGGTAATTGGTTACATTCTCGGAGACAAACTCTATCTCGCCACTTGAACTGACCATGAACAGAAAGCCATCCAGTGCCTAACACACAGCATACAATGGGAGAAGTCAATGGAAACGAGTGACAACGGACTACAGAAGGTTCACAAATCACAACGCACATACGGCTGTGATCTAACAGAACACACGGCATATGGTATGGAATTGTTACCATATAATGCGAAATACTCATTTAAGCCGTTTACGCTTGCTTAATCTATTGTTAACTGAACAGAGTTCGGACGAATAGCTGCTAAGCGCAGCTAAGCCGGAGATGAAAGGACGCTGGGCATTCAAACTGGCAAATAAAACTCAACATGCACGCACGCTGAACGCTCGCAATGCGCATACTACAGTGAAGTGCTAGGGCGTGCTGCAGAAATGCTAACATTAAATGCTAAAATATATTCACTAGTTCAAGTTGCTAAATATGTGTTAAGCAATGGCCTTCGAACTGAATAGCTGGAAAAAGCAACTACGCTGACGTCAAGGTTGGAAGACCCATGTGAGCTTGGGCTGAGCATATCCGTGGAATGTGATACTGTTTTCCTTCAGTGCTCTGACAATGTTGGTTGGGCGACAGGAAGGGCATCGAGCTGTAGAAAGTTGGTGCTGGTTCGCTGGTGGCGATGACTTGACCGGAGCTTTGTTATAAATATTATAGCGGCGAAGTCAAAACATTCATAACTGCAATAAGCTGTGCGCGTGGCGACACAATATGCCCCCGCCCTCTCCTCCCCCTGTCGCGCGCTGCCGAGCAGACGCAACGTAGCAGTACATTCCCACGCCGAATACGTTCCCACGCTGACCGCTGCAGCTGCCTTACGCGTTATGGACGCGCTGAGTAAAGCGGCCTGGTGACCTTGACGTTTGAACTTTTGACCTTGAAAGTGGTGTCCGAGTCCTATGCCTGATGTACGCGACAGACAGACGTCAGACGTCAAACAAAAGCATCGCTTAATGCCCCCGCCTATTACGGGGGGGGGAGCATAATAAATTAAGTTAAAATTTATCGTTAAGCAAGACATTTGTTGTAGACTGTCGCTAATGACCGTTTCATTACACGTTTACTGCCGAGTCCAAAGGCGAAAAAATTTGAAAATCGGTCAACATTTAGCGAAGTTATGGGCAAGAGTACAGTGTCCTTGTTTTCTTTTGACTCGCGGCGTATATAATGGCGAGCAAGAAGCAGTTAGCTAAAGCTGTTACGCAGTTGAATTACCTAGATATCGATTTGCACAGACTTGATTACAATCGTTACAACGACATTTTGCACCGGGTAAAGGTAAAGGTAAAGGTACGTACACTTGATATAGCGCCTCTTCGTGGAACACCACCTCAGAAGCGCTCAAGCGGGTATGCACCACCTGGTCATTAAACATCTGCTGCAGCATCTAGTTCACCTGCTGATGCAGCTGCATCACTACACTATTCCAGCACAGTACGCCTAGGTAGGCAATTATAGGCCTCTTCAACAGGACGCCTTCCCTGGCTGTTGTATTTTTTGTTCATCATTTGTGCCATTTTTGACGTGTCATGACGCCATTATAACGTGTAGATAAATACAGCTTTCTTATAATATTAATGACGACACATACGTTAGTACGTATAGCATAACTACGTGTGTATCGTCTCCAATATAAGACATTTCTCCCTATTTCATCATGGTGCATCATTCCAGTTTTCTGTTACCAAATACTGTAACGTTTGTACTGAAAGCGAGGATGACGCATCTACTACACTGCCAAGTTAAGTGCCGTAAGAGCCGCCGTAATACCGGCATTAACTTGAAACCCGGGTAAGGGACCGCTCAAGGACGGTTCTTCGGACGTGATTATCCACCTAAAACAACAGTACCCACGGCAATCTCAATCTGTCGGTAACTAACCATGTTAATGACGTCTTTCTGCGAGGTAAGACAGCAAGGTCAGCTACGCAATCAGAATCGCGCGTCAGAGTTTCTGGAACTATACCTGCAGAGGTCACTTAAGGGTGTGATACGATGCCTGCATTATCGGGGAGAATAATTCCGTGCCCTTCGGTCCACCCAGTTCGGCTGCAGCAAGGTCAACCCTAAAATCATGCCCTTTCCCTGGATGGATTATTACCACACCGAATTTGTTTGATCTAGGTCAAATGATATGACAACACGTTAAGGGTCCTGAAAAAAATTAAATAAAAAAATTGTTCATTAGCTCAAATAACTTTATTTAGGTCATCGAAACTGTAAGAATAACTGGAAGTATGTATTGATGACGAGCGTCAATTCAAGACAGCGAAGCGTTCGCAAGAGCCCGGTGACGCCACTGTGCTGAAACGGTTTTTCCGCTTGATAACTTCGTTATCTTTCGTCGTAGATTGAAAAGAATAGCATTTTTGGAATCGATGGAATTTTTCTACGTGTCTGTATGCAAATTTTCAATTTTCGTGGTCACGTGACCACTTTTCGGCACCCTTCAGGGGCCTATATTTGCCAAATGCCTGGTCACCTACTCTCCAGACTAGCAAAAGGCACACCTTCAGTCTGGGCTTTCCATTGGTTACCATCGGTTTGGGGTAAAACTGTCTCCTGTAGGCTGTGCACAGGATAGTCGAAGGGTACCCTAAAAAGCGAAAAACGCGAAAAATGCTGTCTTTGGATCTGGCTCCGCCAATGCCACAAAATTCCGGATTTTTTTTTCAGCACCCGTCCTCATCTCCACTTTGACGGTTTGCTGCCGAAATCGCGGCGATCCGTCGTCTCTATACAGGACTTAGGGTGCGTTACAAGTATTACAGAAAAAAACATAGTCTTTCTGGTTTGGCCTGGAGCGGCCCACGTGCCGATCGCGGTCTAAGTCGGCCCACAAGTGTATTCCGTACAACAATAGGTGTGTGCAAAATGTTATCCAGATCGGTTGAGATTTGGCAGTATACGAGGGCCAAAAACCTGTCTTTGAGTAAAAACAGAGAACGAACGGCCAAGCTTTGGCTTGGCCGTCAACAATTCTGTCGCAGAAATGCAAATTTTATCTTTCACAAGGTAGGTGAAGCGGGAAAATACTTGATCTTTGATTTGGTACGTGTTTGGCTGCAACGATCGAAGTTAATACGAATCACGTAATCTTTTCGGTTTCCACTTTCCAGCGCATAAAAGGCCAAATGGACACAGTTGCGAGGCATTATACTGACAATGGATGCTTGGTCCATGCAGTGCCCTCAGTGTTTTGTGAACCAAAATCAAACAGATTCCAACATATAACACTGCGTTTTTCGACTAATGCACTTTTTGTTTTGGCCAGGATGCGTTTTAAAGTACTGACGGAAGTCACCGAAAATTGACAGCAGTGCATTTTGCATAGATATGATACTAACTCACACGCCCCACATGCTATCAGTAGTCTCTGACGCCATAGAGAGAGAGAGAGAGAGAGAGAGAGCAGACGTACCTCGAGCAGCAGCGGGCCGATAACGTTGCTGGCCAGAATGCTGGGTCCAGGTTCGCTAGATGAGACCTGACTCTGTTGAACACTATCGCCGCCGTTTGTATCATCTGCACACACAGCGTCACCCAGATTCACCGTTCAGCATCGCCGCATCATCACCGTCCACGGCGTAGGCAGGATGTTGATGAGGACGACAATCAAGGGGGAGAGGCGGCGGGGGCACAACTGTTTTCCGCCTATTCCTGTCGTTTTTCCAGCCCTACTATCTGGTCCGTCATTTGCCTGACCTGTATTTTCCCTTACCCCTTGTTAACCTCCCTCCCTTAAAATAGCTACTCAGCGTGCGGCTTCTATCAGCATTAACACTACAACGTGCAGAAACGTGGCCGTTTTGAACAACTTACGTCGTCCACGATCTACTGCCTCCTTCGTCGGCTCGGAAGTATTCAGGTATAAAGTGGAAGAACTCCGCAGCACGTCAGCAATTTTGTCGGATGCAATTTACACTGCGCCATAGCTGCAGCGCAGTGTATTGCAATCGGTCTTGTCTGTTTGTCTGTGGGTTTGTGGCTGTGTTTGTGGGTCTGTTACCACGATAACTAGAAATTGTGTGCATCGATCCTCACCAAACTGAGTTTGTATAGGTAAAGGTAGTGACCATCTCCAGCTGATTAAATTTTGGCCGTTCCGCCCCCCCCCCCAGGGACGGGGTCTGCGGCGGGGTGAAAATTTTTGGCTCAGCCTTACTACAGCCAGCGTGCAGTGTTTGCGTCTCCTCCGAGTGCTTTTTTTCATTGACGTATTGACAAAACCCCGTATATACTTCAAGAGGCAACCTGGCAAATGGTCCATACGGTGTGTGTGTGTGTGTGTGTGTGTGCATCGCGACAGTGCGTGGCCTACCACACAGCACGTGACATCGGTATAGGCTCCGCGAAATCGGATTACACGACATGATAAGCCGTGAAAACTCACAACAGCTGGTTTATGGTGTGCGCTGGATCCGAAATTTTAACGGCTGTATAGTGCTGAAAACGCAACACCAGACTAAAAAAACCTTGCAATAAAACTGACAAGTTCGCAGTCACCCACCGACGATCAATGTCAACGTCTACCACTTTACTTACTAGTACTGCTTTCGGCTTTTGTTTAATGGGGCAATTTCTCTACAGATTACTCCAGCTTAGGGTGGGTACCCCATAAGCCTTCCAAAGAACCTTAGTTGATTGCTGGTGCAAGTTTTTTTTACATGCCGGACACCTTTTCTGTTACCCAGCCAACAGCGTCAAAACACTGTATAACAAGCTGTGCGCGTGGCGACACAATATGCCTCACGGTATACACAGTGTAACATCCCGTCAGTGCTTTGACATTGTTGGATGGCTGACTGACACTAAGGGCATCCGGCTTGTGAAAAATCAGCACCAGCAATTCGCTTCGGTTGGTTGGCTGATTGGTGTTCAACGGCACTTTGAGCGTGCACAAACAAGCTATATCGTGCCACAGGAGTAGGAAATATACTGTGTATGGCCGGGGACAAGATAAACACAATTAAACAATGAAGCAATGTATAAAAACGGAAAACGTCATAAGCGCTCTTCGGCCTGGCTTTACGGAGACAATCTCCTGTGTGTTCTGTCGCTTGGTTGTTCTTGTTAGATTGTCAGTACCAGTGCGATTGACTGGAAAGACTCGTCTCCGAAATGACATATAATCTGTTGACGGGGACGTTAAACCATACACACTCACTCACTCACTACGTAATGGCGTCCTCAGAGAAGTCTTCCTAGCCAATCGCTTGGCAACTGACAACTTAACGACAACAACCAAGAGTCAGAACACATACACACGCAAACTAACGGTAACACAAAAAGTGGCCCTAAAAACAGCAGAAAACACACTCAAGAAAACTGTGCTAAGAGAGACGATAGACGCAGCCCGGCTTAGTCGCCTTGTACAACATTCGGCCAGGAAACGGAGCGGGTCTATTCTTTCAACTCTGGAGCCCGCACGGGTCGCCAATTCCCAAACGTTCTTCAATGGGGGACCGCTCCAAACCGGAAGTGAACTCAAGGAAAAATAGCTGGGTTAAGGCAGTATACATTCAGTAAAGTGTCTTTGCCATGCAGCGTTCGTCACGTGTGGGTATAGGTCGGTCATTTTCAGGCCGTTTGACACCTGCTCCGTCATTTTCAGGTCCGGCGTTTTTCAGTCGACGCGGTACGTTATACGACCGACATCGATGTTTTACGCGGCGGCAGTAAAATTCAACCCACGTACAACAACAGCCGCCGCTGCAGGTGTGTTGACGGCGGAAGACGACCGTTCTATCCTCCGGGTGGATACGGACAGCGGTTACTCCGCGCTACGGTACGGCAGTTCTCATCGCCTAAGCCCGGCCTTCAATAATTAATGAGCGCCGGTGCGGCTTTCTATTACGTCGGCGCGATATATCGCCATCGCGTCCTAACAAACCGCTAATTTATCGTCGCTCATCGCACCGCCGCGCGGCGATAACTCCTCTTTATTCGGTAACTCGACTCGAACGGACGCTCTAGTTCAAAAAACGTTTGTGTAATTTGACAATGACGAACAATGGCGTTGATCCCAGAGTGACGGGGGGGGGCACAGGCCCCAAAATGTGCAACACTGGAACGGGGGACACATATAATATCGATATCCAACCGACGTTTCTGATTGTTATGTGCATTTGTGTTTCACCTTTTTATTCGTATATCATACATACTATTTGATCTGATTTCATTGGATTTGATATAATTTTTTTCCACTATAACAACTGGATGGCGTTTGTCCGTCTTAATAAACGACATGTTATGTTATGTTATGTTATGTTATTTGTATTATTTATATTATGATATTGCGGTATAATGCTACAACTGCCTTTTTATATGAGCCTGAGAGTGCCGATAATACTGCATTGAGACCTATACATTCAAGCTGTGGGAGCGAGTCAGCTCCCAGAACTTAACAGTAAGAATTACATTTATATTCTTCAGCGCACGAGCTTGGACCCAAACTCTACAATGGAGCGACGCTACTGATTGACCAAGATTAGGTAGCAGCTGTTGTTCCACTCCATCCATTCCATCTGACCATGTGCGTCCATCCCGAGGGACGGGGACAGGTCCCTGAACACCGAAAAAATCGGAGTGGAGGGGAATATCGATGTCCCCCGAAGTTTCTGCTAGTTATGTGCATTTTTATGCCCCCCGCTCCCTAGGCGGGGCATTAAGCAATGATGGTGTCTGACGCCTGTATGTCTGACGTCGGTCTGTCGCGTACATCGGGCCTAAGTCGAGAACAGAGAGGCCTAGGACGACTAAAATCGGCACAGAGGTAGCCCACGTCACACGTGACTCGGACACCACTTTAAAGGTCAAAAGGTCAAAGGTCAAGGTCACAGGGGGCGGGGCATATTGTGGTGGCCCCGCCTACATCTTGTTCCATTATGATATTGTAATAAATACGATAACTGCCTTTCTTACCCAAGTCTGAGGCCTGCAGTATCAAACTAGGACAGAGTCAGGTCCTGGATATTCTTCAGCACTGGGGATCTGACCCCAAAATTTTGCGACAGATCGAAGCTACTGCATCTGGAGTCTGGACACACTCCCGGTCAGTGACACTGTCTGACGAATAAGCAGATTATCAGCACAGTTCGCTGTACAGATACAGCGCCGCCGACAGTGACACAACACCGGATCATGCTCGGATAAGTGTTTGTCGTCACTGTTTGTACATTACTGCGTTCCATTCGGTGACACCAAAGTCTTTACAGCATACAGTACATACAAGCCTGTAAATGGGCGTCAGTGCCCCCTATAGCCACCCTAACTTCCAAACAAAGTGTAAGTAAGCAAGTCACCGGACACTTAAACAAACCAAAAACAAACAATGCATATCGACTTACAATATAACGTCCTCGCACTTCATCATAAGCGTCACAGAATACAGGCCTATTATCTGCGCATTTTTGCTCAAATTATCATCAGAATGCCTTGCGAAATTTTCACCGTTTCATTGTTTACACCTTGATTACAATTACGTCGATAGATTCACGCAAAGCAGAATCTATATAATATATCAGTCGACATTATACAACAGGGGCGTAGACCATGGGGTTGGGGTCCTGACCCCTGAAAATATGTAGGAGGGATCAGAGTATGTTTTGACCCCCTATGACATCAAAATCCCTTAAATTCTTTCATTCAAAACTGTTGTTGGATAACTCTGCAAGTTTCACATCATCAAGGATGAAAGACTTGTGTCAAAAAATGGAAGGTGAAACTATTTTGTCGAGGCGCCTGAAACAATTTGACGGCTTGACCTCACTGACCGATACTCCTTATTGTATGACAGATCTGCTATACAACACGTAATACAGCCTATGAAAACACATTTACAGCAGTGGATATTAGTGATCGAACGTAATGCCCGCCGAGGGTATCAGGATTTTTCGCTCCCCGGTATTTTCGCTCCTCGGAGCGAAAATTCCCAGTGGGAACCTTCGCTCCCTGGAACGAATGTTCCCGGGAACTAAAGTTCCCGGGAACTTTCGTTCTTGGGAGCGAAAGTTCCCGAGGAGCGAGAAGTCCCTGAACCTCTTACGGAACTGGCAAATTTTAGACTATAGAAAATGACAGGTTTAATAACGTAGAAGATCATCACTAACTTACCATTAATCGTCATCGCAGCCTCATAAAGGTCGTATAGTGAACAGATCAATGCGGCCGGCATCGAACAGGCCCTCTGGCGGCCCGCTACTTAACTGCAGTAGAAGGGCAGTCAGTATACGGTGTATGTAAGTGCAAGCCGCAACACGGGTCGGCTGCGTTGAGGCGCACGGATCAGTCAGTATACGCGAGCCTCAATGATATCATCCACGTCAGTCCAAAAGTCAGGCTACAACTCGTTGTCTTCCTCGCGTTCAGACGGCATTCCATCCAATCCGGAAAAGTTTATCGGAATCTGTGATCCTGGCTATATACGGACGGACAGACAGACGCAGAGAACGCGTCGATTGCTTAGCCCGGTCGCTCGCTGCAGTAGAAACAAGTGCCCGCGTTAACACTTCGCACCGCTCACAGCGCACCGACATCGTCGCCGCCGCGCGCACTGCTACGTACGACCCTGGCGACTGTGCGCAGCCAGGCGTGACCAGCGCTTGGCAGCTGAGCACACTGCAAGCTGAGGTAAGACTAAACGCTGCCGGTGTAAATAAAGGTTTTAGTCTGACCAGGGCATGAATGCCGCTTGACGCTCGACCGTCAAGTCAGGAGCGTGCGAAGACACGGGGCACAAGCGCGCCCTTGGGAAGTGCGACGTCAGGGGGAATTTCGGGTTTAAGTTGGCGGCAGGAAGGGAGACGGCAGCTGATAACCAAGTGCCGATGACTGATAAGCCACTAAGTATACAAACATACGGTTAATGTATGTTAAATCGGAATGCTAATTTTTTTACCTCCGTCAAGGAGGGTATGTTTTCACTCTGTTCATCTCTCTGTCTGTCTGTTTGGTATGGTATGGTATAGTGGAGTTTAACGTCCCACTCGAC
>Ga0049107_10000126_pt1 | contig 19038 bp, 18 predicted proteins | sample WorMetilPIANOSA1_FD_61187 | JGI IMG/M metagenome (GOLD analysis project Ga0049107, IMG submission 61187) | Marine gutless worms symbiont microbial communities from Max Planck institute for Marine Microbiology, Germany - Olavius ilvae PIANOSA.1 | ecosystem: Host-associated > Annelida > Digestive...
CGTCACGTCATCCTGGCGACATCCAGTTCATTTTTCTGCCGATCACTGATCACTGATCTGTCTCGGTGTCTGCACCTAACAACGCCGGCCACACACGTCGCCTGCGTCACACGTCGCCAGCTCGCGGTTTTGTTCCATCGAGCCGCTCTGCACGGCCAATGAACATTTGCTATCCTGTTCGTCGCACTGTATATCTTGAACTGTGTTTCAAATTTAAGCAAATAAATGGGATTGAAAATATGTACCCATTACCTTCCGCGGCGGTGATTCACTACGAAGAGGCTCTATATCAAGTGTATGGACCTTTACCTTTACCTTTGCAAACGTAAAAATTCATCGAAATCCATCCATAACTTTGTGTGACTTATCCCATATTAACATATTAACAAAGCGATAAACTAACAAATGCGCGGTAAATACATGATTTCCTCAATTGTTATATTCGTGATTTTAGTTTGTTTCTCGCCGAAAAACGACAGCATTTTCGGCAAACACGAAAACGCGAAAGGCAGTGCACAAATATCCGAGAAATTGGATTAATGAAATGTATGGGGAATGTCAGAATTGACACAGTTCTTTTGCTTAATTATCGAAGGACTGAGCAACTACTGCAATTATAGCATGTTCTTCTTGAGAGGTCCAAGCACCTATGATTTAAGAAGGCTGCATTACGAAAATATACTGTAAACAATTTTCACAGAAAGTGTTTTATACGCTTGCTAGCTATAACAAGAAACTCAGCCGTCGCTGATAAACCGCGCGACGCATTTGTGCAAATGCAATCGCGTGGTTGACCTCCTGAAAACACGCCCCTTCCCATATGTTATCATGCCAAATTTGGTCTTTCTGCGTTAAAGGGTGAATGCATAAATACGGGAGAACCCCAAAGTTGGGAAGCGCTGGGGCCCCGCCGCCATTCAGGCGGGGCGTGGCTATCCCCTAAAAAGCTCCTCCTTATGTGTGTTACCACGCCAAATTTAGTAGTCCTACGTCAAAGGGTGTACACATAAATTGAAGGGAACCTCCTAAATTGGATAGCGCTGGGGCCCGCCCCTTCCATTAGAGGCGTGGCTGACCCACTAAAACAAGCCCCATCCCCGTGTGTTACCATGTCAAATTTGGTAGTTTTGTGTCAAAGGGTGTATGCAGAAATAGAAGGAAACCCCCAAAATTTGGGAGCGTTGATGACCCTAGAAATCGCCCCTCCCGACATGTGTTATCCTGCCGAATTTGGTCGTTCTAATCATTAAGTAAAACAAATAAAAAATAAAAATAAAATTAATTTAAAAAAAATAAAAATTGAACCCTTTCAAGGTCACTCAAGGTCATCGAAACCCACACGGATCGATCCGCCACCTATGACTTTCTATTAACGTTTTATAGAATCAATGGGCTTAACTCGTACCGTTTCCGAGATAAACGGCGATTTCACTTAAAAATCGCAAATAAATTTTCCCAACCAACGTGTATTTAGCGCCCCGATGAAGGGGGCCTTGGAATTTGGTATCTGTGCGCGGAGTCAAAAAACTAGAATGATGGGGCTACCGAGTGGAGAAAGAAGTTTGGCGATATCTTCAGCCGTCTGGATATAATACACGAACGTGACGGACGGACAGACACAGAGGGACGGACGGACGACAGCAAAGACCGCGCTTGCGCATGGCATCGCGCGGTAAAAATGACAACATTTAACAATTCTAAATGGAAAAATACTTCCGAATTTTGTTCCTATATCCATTCGACTTGAGCGCGTGAACACTGTAAATTGTACTCAATAATGGAATGTAATCATATCAAACTAAAGACATTTGGGGTGATTCGTAACACTGTCCGAAACTTTTATCCCATATTTACACTGCGCGCTCAGCTTAGCGGTGCAGTGTATTGTAATCGGTCCTGTCTGTCTGTTTATTTGTTTGTTTGTTTGTTGTTTGTGGGTTTGTGTGTTTCTTTGCGTGTTTGTGTGTTTATGGCTCGGTTACCACGATAACTCGAAATTGCGTGCATCGATCTTCACCAAACTGAGTTTGTAGGTAAAAACCATCTCCAGCTGATTAAATTTTGGCCGTCCCGCGCCTCCGGGAAGGTAGTCTGCGGTGGGGCGAATATATTTGGCTCCGCCTTACTACAGCCAGCGAGCAGTGTTTGCGTCTGTCTGAGCGCTTTTTTTTCATTTGTATTTATAGTTGTGGCTCGTGAATATTTCGTGTGAATTGTTCCGACTGAGTGGAAATCTGAGTCGTCTAATGCGACATTGATGGAATGTTCGTACTGCGCGTCGACGTTCTAAGGGTCGATCTGACACGCAACGACCAGCGGGACAGATGAGCGCCTCGTGAACCTCTGGTTTCAGTGACTGATTATCCCGTATAGCCGTATTGTATCCAGTTCTATCTTCCTTCTTCTTTTCTCTGCTATACCTTAAGGCCAGATCTCCTACACAGAAATCACGAACAGGCATTAATTGCCTGATAATAAGTGAAGCCAATAGCTGTTTGTTTCTGGGTGTTCTGAGTTTTTCTATCTGTACCAAGTCGCTTGGTTTCAGTTCCGTCTAAGAAGATCGTTTGATAATTTGTCAGCATAACGGTACTGTGTCACTCCAAAAGCTTCGGTACATTGGTTATTACCAATAGAATTAGTACGATTGTTATTGAGCATCAGCATCTGTCACGCATGCAGAGCGCCGTGTTGTTTTACTATTTCTGTCCATGCATCCAGTGCTGATAATGTGTATAAGCGAAGACACAGATCATCACATTTTATTGACATTATGGTATGGGCATCATTCCAGTTTTTGGCCCCACCCCCACCGCCGTTACAGTATTCCAATGGGAATCGCGTTAGTGGGGGCGTTAAATACACGAAAAGTGGGAACAATTTGCGATTTTCTACACTGCAGGCATCGTCGCTTATTTCGGTACAAGATAGGTCCATGGACACTGTGGATCGCTAGAGAAGCTATTGGTAGCCGATCGATCTATGCATGTCGACTTCATTGATCTCGAGTGACCTTGAAAGGCGGGCCAGGGCCCACTTTTGGGCAAATCTCCGAACGTACGCGTGTACATAGTGATTAAACTAGACGACAGGAAAATTTTTACAGGGGCGACTACACGCTCTGCCTTGGCAAAATTTTTGTGACACGATTGTTGATGCGTGATCTGTTTGCGGTAGCTAACCTTCTTCTGGGTAGTTTAATATAATTACATGAAATTAGAAGGGCAGTCGGTAGAACGCATACCTTCGCCACGTGCGATTCAACCCCCGACACCTTGGTCGTGATCCGTATCCTGGATCCTGATATGATCCAGATTGTTTCTGTGAAACTAGTTGCATACTCCTTTGTCCTCAAAGCTGTCCACGGGTAAAAATGTCTCAAAATTAATGACGACAGTTAACACCGTGATTCGCGTGACGTCTTCGCCGCGGATGTGATAACTGAGTGGGCAGAGTGATTGTGAGAACGGCACAGGTAAAGCTGTTCTTCTGTCAGCGTCGGTTGTGTGGCACCATGCAGTGCAAGGTGCGTGGTGCTGGGGTCGACTCGACTCGAGACGGTATCGATTGAGTGTAAGTTGCTCGCCGCTTACTAATCAATGAAGCGTGACTATCGCCAGCTCAGCTCATCATCATCGTAATCACCACCACCTCCAGCAGCAGCAGCAGCAGCAGCAGTGTTTGCTGCACGCTGCCTGCTGCAGAAACTGATAAACACGACGATGCTTCATAGGATTGACCCAACCCACGGCCGCCTCCGCTCGTTCACTGCCGGCGCCGACTGCAGTGTACAGCTGGACCAATCTAGCCAGCTCTCGATTAGACTACTACTGATCAACAGAGCTCTGTCGGACAACCGATTGGCGCTAGTCGGCCAAATACGATTGGCTGCATCAGCCATTCGCCCGAACACGGATAAAAAGCAAACATTTCCAAATAAAACACAGACAAATGTTCCTAGCATTACCTGGGCGAACAGTATGAGCTGTTTGTAGATGAGTCTGTATCACCGACTCCGTTTACGTCGATCTAGGTAGATACCATGTCGCCGTGCGTATGGGAGAACGCGAATAGCTGTATAACCTTTAAAAAATTCCCTGTTCATACCGTACCGTAAAAGTGGGTCAAAGTTCAATACGGTTTCTCCGGAATATCTCGAAAACGGTGTGGAATTTTGGCGTTCTATCTTCGAAGTTTTATAGAGACGGTAGAGCCTAGGGGCTCTATAGAATAGCTGCAAACATTTGGTGGTTCTATTTCAAACATAGCCGCTATGGGCGCTAAATTTTTTCATAGGGGTCTGTTTGGCGATCCCCACAACCTTTACAAATAGCCGCAAGGGGGCGCCACGTACAGCGTTTGGTAGACAGAACGTCGGCGCATGGCTGTATAACCTTTAAAAAAGTCCTTGCTAATAGCCTAATACCGTATAGAAGATACGCAGAATCTAGTATTTCTAGTTCCAGTTAATTTTAGACGCAACCGGAATAGCACCAAAATTTTTACCGGCAGGATGCCGCAAAGCGGCAAACTGCCGGTATTAAATTTACTCACAGGCCAAAAATCAGGTTTTTCGCCCCGCAGGGGCGACTCGTTGCACCGATTCACGTAAAACTTGGCAGGACCGACGGGCACGTGGGTCCGCTTGGCTGTGCTTAATTTCACTTCAATCGCCACAAGGGTGGGAATGCGGCCCCCGATATGTCAAGAATTTCCACTTTTTGGTAAAGAGTCGCCCCGCAAAGGCGACTCCCTTGACCGATTTCTAAAATTTTTAGGGGCTTTTATGCGACTAACTATCCTACGTTAGTATTTCACAAATTTGACGTGATTCGCTTCACAAGTTACTGAGTTATTGCTGAGAAACCGCGCGTCGGTGAATTAAGCCGAATTTTTCCGTGCACCCTGTAGGAAAAACTATGCGTTGGATCGAAAATTTGATGGCACGACGAGCTCTATCACCATGCAAAGTTTGGGTAAGATCGTACAACGCGCGCCGGTTGTAGGTGGGAAAACATGGTGTTTGTATGTTTTTTTCTGTCACGCTCCGAGGCCGGCGCGCTGTTCGTTCGAGGGTGACATAATTTGAACAGGCGTTGTGTCTCGGTTTATGCGTCGATTTTGATACTGTTTACATCATTCTTTCGCCATTGATTGCCATTTCAAATGCACTAGGTAGGTCTTATTATTGTTGCTAGCTAGTGCCACAAGTTTCGCGAAATTGCGGTCAAAATTTTCGAAAAGTCCAAAAATCGGCGCAAAAGTTTGTGCGCACGACTTCACTAGATAGCTGAGAGATTTGAAGAAAATTCCACTGAAGTAGTTTAGGGCCGAGAATGTAGATGTGCATCTATATAAAAATTTTTTCCGCATGTCGCTATGTAGCGCAGACAGCAAGTGTTGAAGTTCGTATAGGTAATCCAAAAACGGCTCGGCATGAACAAGTTTGTGCGCACCAAAAGTCGTACAGGAAGTAAATTTTCCAAAAAAATCAGAAGCTGTATACAGGATGGACTGTAGTTGTGCACCTATGTTGCGGTTTTTTTCTGTGGCGTCAGATGGCGCCACAACAGAGCGCCAAATTTAGAACCATGTTTTTGGTCAATTTAGTACCAGTTTGAGGAAGGATATAGCGTCGCCAATTATGCATCGATTTGGACGCGGTTTTCGCTATTTGTTAGAGGACCAGATGTTCTTTGCAACACACTAAACATTTTGCAGTTACGTTGGTAGGTGGCGCCACAAGATTCGCTAATTTGTGGTGGAATTATTCCAAAACGCAAAAATTCGGCCGCATAGTTGTGCGAAATACTTCGATTAGTTACTATTAACATTGTAATTAACTCTACTCATGGATAGCTGCATATGCGTGTGACAATATCCTGCCGGTATGCATTGTCCTTCGTGGGACGATGCTTTCGTTGCTAGTATTGTTTACGATTACGACAGGCAAAGACTGTGGGAGATATTGGCGCTCGTTAAAAATCGAACAAAATCGCATTTTCGTCGATCGGTCAGTTCGACGGCAGAAACTTTGCTATTGCATGAAGGTGAGTGACTATTAACCGTACTGTTGGTAATTCAGGGTACATGTACATGGTCAGGGTTAGGATTACGCTTACTGTCAGCTGTGTATACAGGCAACCAGTAGGCGACACCGACTCCGATTACGCCGAGTGTGCTCAAGTTATTGTTTGTGCTAAACATTTAACATCATATCCTGTCTGGAAAGTGCAAATTTGTGTTATACACAAGCTTATTGGAACATTAACTGCATGCAGACAACGCAGCTGTTAGTAATAGAATTAGCCAGTCACCGCATCAAACGGTCTCCGGTAGTGGACGCACGAAGACGAAAACAGTGCAATAACAAAGAAGTTGTGCTGAGGCTCGTTGACGATTGGCTTGTGAGGAAGAGTGCAGCTAGCTGCTGAGATTGAGAGAGGATCTTGCAGCTGATGCTGAACAGACAACGTCTTGTCGCTTATTCACTAATCAGTGCGCTACTCCAGCTTGAAATCACCGTCAGAAACATTTCACCTGACACGCTTGCTACACCCATCGGCCGGCTTTAACGGCAAACATTAGAGCTGTACCGTATTGTGTAGGAGAGTTGGACTATTCAGCCAGATACAAATAATTGTACTAACTTTTTGACCAAATACGAATAGGACTAGTTCTATAAATGAATTTAAAACAAAAAACACGTCATGCTACCATTAAGTTGGTGAAATGAAGTTATGTATGACATCGCTACATTGTGACGTGCTTTTTACCTCCGCCAAGGAGGATATGTTTTATCAGGAGTTTGTTTGTTTGTTTGTCTGTTTGTGTTAGCAGGATGACTCAAAAGGTTGTTGACGAAATTTTATGAAACTTTTTAGAGGGGTGCTCTGTGTGACTAGCAACAAGTTATTAGATTTTGGTGGTAATTTGGCTCACGTTACGCTGGGGTTCGGACTGCAGCTCCATCGGTTGAAGTTTGTGCTTTCTCGGTGCTCTTGTGTTCCTGTTATTGTTTGCATCTATGTCACGTCTGAAAACGACAAGTCTGTGTTATATCACAGCACATTAGGGAAACATTAGCTGCTGACATAACTGGTTGCTAACAGCACGACCGGGAGCTAACCGTATCAAACGGTCTCTAATAGCGAGTGTTTTGTACGCGCACATGACTCACTGCTGGTGTGTGGTCCGGCTTCATTATTCCGCTGACTATGAATGGTCGGTTCGCCACACAATGTTTGGGCGCATATTCAGCAGAGCTGTAACAAACACAGCAATACGTGTGACACGTGTGGCGCTAATTCATTGAGGTTGCGAACCTACTTTAATATATAAATTACTTAAGCGAATCGATATGAAGTCAATGCTTTATGCTATTGTCGGTAATTTGTATTATTGTGTTTATGTTCGCGAACCAGTTCGTTCGGTTCGTTGGCAACAGTTCTGTAGGCTGAGAACGCCGTATTGCATGCAGCTGAATGATTTATTCATGAGCTAGCACCACGTGCATCAATGTCCGCACCAGTACCGCACTATCGACAGCAAACCGGCCTTGTTACGTGACGGTGACTCAACAATCGCAAACCTTTATAGGCCTTTAATTTTAGTGCCGGTCTGTCAGCTAACGCAGAATAATGAATGTACATGGCGCGTAAAATACGCCGCGATGAAAACGGTGCGCGGAGATACCCCCCCGGAGATTACACCCCCAAACTGTAACCCTCTGGAGAGGAACGCCCCAATTGATGTGCATACCCGGATATACCCCCCCCTCCACTCCGTTATTGTTGTTTATTAGGGCTTCTTAAATGTATTGTTAGTTTTCGTTGCTATGTGTTCAGTGACGTAACATATTGACTGGAGGCCCTTGGACAAATTACATAAAAAGCCCCATATCCCATTTTGAATTTACGGAAGAATTTATTATTATTAAAGTACTAACTAAAATTACCACTAAACACAAAACAATGATGAAATGCGAAGTGAAATCAAACTTTATCATTAAAGCAAAATTGTCTGTCTAGTAAATTACTATAACTTCAATTACTGTAAATACACAAAAATGGATATAAGGCAACATGCAAATATAAATATAGAATACAAAAAAAATTCGGGTCAGACTTGGCCCCTAGACCCCGGAGGCCCCTGGCATTTGTCCAGCCTTGTCCAATGGGTATTACGCCACTGTATGTGTTCTGTCTTTTGGTTGTTCTGGCTATGTTGTCAGTACTTGCCAAGTGATTGGCTAGAAAGACTCCCCGAGGAAGCCTAACCGTGGCGAGGCGATCGTTTCCAGAAAGCCCAGGCCAAAGAGTGAATTATGAATTTCTTGGTTTACAGTATTGTTTCATTGTTTTATGCTGCGATTGTTATTGATTGTCAGAAAATTCCATCTGTAAGTTAGATGAAAATTTCGCACAGGCTTGTCTTAAGAAATTATATTCTTCATATGGTAATGAATGATATAGGATCGGTACCAGACTTGTGTCGTTCCGTTCTGCTCAGAAATTTTTTTTTCGAATGCAATTAGGGGCCTCTTGTTGTATGTTCCGAGTCTATTAATATTTATATGTAAGACCTCATTTTGTTGATTTGCGTGGACTGATCGTACTGTGTATATTGTAATAGTTAAGTTTGGTTAACTTGTTATTATTTTCTCTTTTTTTCTACCACTTGATGCTGAATAAAGATTATCATCGTATGCATATCGATACGTTTAATTGTATATATAATATTCTATCATTTCATATTTTTCTATTTTTTCTATTTTTATGTTGCTTAGTTAAGTTTCTTTTTATTTTATTTTGTTTATTTTGTTATTTGCTTTTTACTGCGCGACGACGCACAGTGCATAGCCCGTACTTGCTACGGCGACGTGGCTGGGTGGCTGGATGGCTGGCTGGTTGTCTCTCCGTCGCACGCCGGTATTGTATCAAAACGGCTAAATCTATCTTAAAACTTCTTCGACCTTCTGGTAGCCACATCATTCTAGTTTCTTCAGACCCCTGCGCCGATACCAAATTTCAAGGGAAACCCCTTCAGCGGAGGCGTTAAATACACAGGGGGTAGGAAAAATTGGTGATTTTTGTGCGATTTTCGACAGAAATCGCCGTTTATCTCGGAAACGGTGCGAGATAGGTCGATAGTTACTATGGAACTTTAATAGGAAGTTATGGGTGCCGGATTGAATGGTATAATTTTCGATGACCTTGAGTAACCCCTAACCCGGGTTTCAAGGTCACTGTATACTTACAAGTCGAATATCTCAAAGGGACAATGTTACTAATGAACACTAATAGGAAACCATACACAATCTATCGAATGGTACCACTTTCAATGACCTTGAGTGACCTCTGACCCCGATTTCAAAGTCACGACATTTTTCGACACTGAATATCTCAGAAACGATACGAGATAGAGCCATAGTTACTATAGAACGTCAATAGGAAGTCGTATGCGCTCTATCACATGGTGACTCTCCAGTGACCTTGACGGGCCCCTAACCCGGTTTTCAAGGTCACGGCAATTTTGAAGTGAAATGTCTCAAATACCGTTCATTTTACGGACAGAGTTTCTATAGAACACTAATAGGAAACCACACCAAATCTATAGAATGGTACCACTTTCAATAACCTTGAGTGACCTCTGACCCGGATTTCAAGGTCACGACATTTTTGAAGTCGATTATCGTAAAAACGGCGCGTTTTAAAGACAAAGGTACTATTGCACAATAGGAAGCTATATCTAACATATGGAATGGTACTATGTTTGGTGACCTTGACTGACCTATAAACGCGTCGCGCAGGTTTGTCAGCGATAGCTGAGTTTCTTGTCTCTTGTTGCTACCGTTTGGTGAAATAAAGATGAATATATTATGTTTCTGTGTCTCCTGACCTACAGGATATATTTTCCTAATGCTATGGCACGATGTAGCCTGTTTGTGCTGAAAGTGCCGTTAAACACCAAGCAAACAAACAAACCTCCCTGCAGCGCAGCGCGGCTACAAACGCTAATAATATACAATAATGTAGAATATACGTAGAATAATAGAACAGAATAGAATGCAGTATACAGGAAACATATGCATATGCTGTCATTAAAATTAAATTAGTGATTTGTCAGAAGCTGCCAAAAAACTACCAGGTAATCCAAATAACAACAGATCCATAAACAATGACATTATAGGCGTCAATAACTTGTAATACGAGCCACGTTCATAACCCCTAGACTAGTGACTCCTCGTACACCTACTCTACTCCAATCGGACGCAATGTCCCAGTGCACGAAGCGTGTCAATAGCAGACTTAGTGCCGTCACGACGGCTGCAGCACAGATTGTAGATGCGCTGCTGCTGCTGCATGGCGGAGCGCTTCTGACGTTTCGTCGGCGGCTGGCATCGGGCGTACTGTACGATGGCGGTTGCAGCATCGCTTCGTCCTGTTGTAGAGCACCCAACAAGGTCCACATTGCTGGGCGCTGATGCCCAACCAGCGCGCGACCCGAGTAGGTCGCACATGCCGTTGATGTAATGACTTAACTTTTGAGTAGGTCGCTCATGCCGCTTTGATCAGAAACCACGGCAGGCATCGCGCTGCAGTTAGTTGGGAGCGCGTAATAAGGCTGTAGGCCTTTGTATCAGCGGCAAACTTTTTGATGTATTGAGCAGGAACAGGAGGAGAATATATGTGACGGCGTGATCTACGCCGATCCCGGTCGGCGCTCTCGGTTGTCGACCCGAGCGGGTTATCTCCGGGGTATGCACATCAACTGGCTATTCCTCTCCGGGGAGTTACGATTTGGGGTATAATCTCCGACGGGTAATCTCCGAGGGTTATCTCCGGCATTCGATGAAAAATGAGTGAAACTTCTCACAATATTTCTGTACAACATTTTCCACAGTTATCGACGAGGTTTTTGTCTGCATTAATTGTACAGATTTTATGAATTTATGTTTATCTACGAAGAAACGGCAAAAACTTAAATACAGAGTTTTGCAGGTCAATAACGAACATTAAATCACATTGGCCAAAAGTCACGTTTACCACAACTTTACAAGTTCTCACCATCACAAATCGCCATAATAGCGGTGAATGCTTAACAATGTGGTTAAAAAAGCTATCCACTTCACCTGACGTTTGTAAGTACACTACCTTGTAATGTTACGAGAGGCAAAATCGGAAAAATTGTCATTTCACTTAATTGTCAGAATAATATTTCATACATTTTATGTTAAGAATTTTTGTGAAATTGCAGTTTTTGTCCCATTACGGTTCAGTTGGTTTCAGTAAATATCTGCCTGAGACCTGTTACTTCCCACATACTTCACTAACGGGAATGGAGCAAGTCGTGAACGTCTCCAGAGAACAGCGGAGATAACGTGATTTGCTGATGAATGAGAGAATTTGGCAGAAACTACTTCTCCAACCGCAGAAAGTGCGACGTCCTTATGTCTGACAATATGTAACATTTCCCGCGCGACATTGTGTGACATCTGTATCTTTGGCAGATATAAAGAGCGTGAGTTATTTACGAAAAACTACCTTGAATACCAGGTTTGTTAATGACACATGTAAAAAATATCGCCAATATCGATACCGATACTTTTTCCTTATATTTTTTAATAGAATAGTGTTATCATGTATCTAGTTCGTAAACTCCCGATATGCTTATGTTCAGACTTGCAACCAAAACTCACTCGCCGACTCAGGTAACTCAAAACGTGCTACGGTGGATACCATAGTTTACACACTGGAGCAATCTGCAAAGGAACTGCGAGAAATGTTATTGTTCAACTAGTTAATTTTTGACGATTTTTTTCATAGGTTTCTCTGTGTTTTGTATTTGTGTGCGTATATTGTGGAATGGGCCAAGAGGCACGTAAATGAACTTGATGATGATTTGTTGCTGTGCGACGAAAATATCTGTACTGAAATATCGAAATCTCGAGAGAAAATCCGATACTTTGTCGCCGATATTAACAGCATCTTACATTCACTACTGACACGAGCTGTGCGGGAGGCCGCCACACTATGCCCCCGCTCCCAGCGAAAATGGTGACACGATATACGTCATGCACGCATATGGATCGGTCACGAATTGCATGTCCATGTTGGCCTGACTTGAACAGCCAACTAAAGCGGCCTGGTGACCTTGACCTTTGACCTTTTGACCTTGAAAGTTGTGTCCGAGTCACGTGTGACGTGGGCTACCTCTGTGCCAGTTCTAGTCTTCCTAGGCCTCTGTTCTCGACTTAGGTCCGATGTATCGCGACAGACGTCAGACAGACAGACGTCAGATGCTCATCATCGCTTAATGCCCCTACCCTATTGGCGGGGCATAATAACGGATGGATTCATGGCCATGACATCATTTTAACTACCGCTGAAAAGCTCCAAACCTCTTTTTAATGAACTGTTTTCGTCAAAGGACAGAACAAGATGTCGGTTGTCTGTTGTGTTGCTCAGCATCGAGAAATACATGCGTAACATGCCCCTGACGACATGTCGGTACTCGACTTGGCCTAGTATGTGGAGTTGTGGACGATGCGGCAGTTGGACGTCTGTAAGTTATGAATTGGCAAGTTCTCAATACTTGACGTCATCGTATTCTACTCTCCGCGCAATGACGTCAGCGCCGACATAATGACGTCAGAGGGCGAAGGTCAATGACCGGCGGTTTGTGTGGTGCGCGTTACGGCACGCACCTTTACGTCACACATTCATTTCAATTACGTCACGCCGTGTGCACTTATCACGTCCGTCAAATCGCGCTCATTCATTATTCATCGTCACGCCGTCGTTCTGTGGCGGCGAAATACTGCTACATGCTGTTGCTTGTATGACGACCAGAGAGCCGCCATGCCATTGTTCATAGCGATCGAGTTCTATGGCATGCAGCAGAACCGCTTGTCTCAAAACGTTTAGACTTTGAGGAAAACAACATTATACACAATATACGCTATGTAGCAACCACACCGGTCTGATATGAAAAAAATCGCTCTTCATTTTGGCGAATTTTCCAGAAACTTGGGCGGTTGACCCATAGAAACCTTCTCTCCTGTTGATGGTTTATCATGCCACATTTGTCAGTTGTATATCAAACAGTATGCGCACATAGCGGATTCCTGGGTGATGAAAGTGTTCAAAATCCCATACTTTCGACGCATACAATTTTTTCCAGGTCCCTCATCCACTTTTGCAGTGATTCTGCTCATATATAAACACGCACAGACAGACAAACAGACAGACAGATAAGTTAGCATCAAATTATCCCCTCCGTTGTGAATGATAACAACACAACGCGTCGCGCGGTTTTCCTGCAACGGGTGCAGGGCTTATGTCTGTGGTTTAAGCTAATGTGTCGTTTTATTTCGATCTATCGCTCGCTATAGGCGACTGAGTGAAAACCTAACTGGACAGCGACTGTGTGAGCATCAGCCGTAGCCGTTGTCGAATGTGGACGATATGTCTGCTGGGTGGACTGTACTCGTATGTACGAAAGGGTGCACGGATATCGGCAGCTGACGCCCTCCCGCTTCCTCATTAGCCAGCGATAGTGGAAAAACGCCAGGACCGGGGGAAAAGCGGCCATACTTCGGCCGTTTTTCACCGGGTCCTGGCTTTTTCCAGCTTTGCTATTTGATCCGTCATTGACCCAGCCACATTGGCCCTCCCCAAGACGTCCTGTGTGCGCCGTTGTATGGAAAGACTGCTCTACTGTACGTCGATATCCCACTGGGTGTCTGTGTGTGCGCTAGTATGTGTGGATGTATTATGCAGACGGATCGTCGATGACATGACCCTGTCCACCACACATCGGGACCTCACAGCGAGAAGCACTGTCTAATAACTCGGACACCCACTGCAATCGATCAAAGTAGACGGTTCTCAGACACAGCCCGGATGGACGACGTCCATTCCCAGCCACCCAACGGTCGATCAATTGCATATAATCCATAAGGTGTTGTCCATCAACAGCTATATGGGTGGTCCCGCTCCGGTCGCAGTGATCGCTGGATAACCAACCGACTCTAACTTTGTGTCGTTATTGTCCTCCAGTGACGTGCAACGGGACGATGGCGTATGATCGTTTTGAGCGATCATCTCATTGATAATCGCACGTAGCGGTGTAACTCAAGCAGCCTGCGTCATTGTGCTTGTGCTTCTGGTTCTACCGTTCGTGATCGCTGTCTTCGTGTATGCATGAGCCGTGCTTTTACATCAAAATATTCATTAATCACAGCAGTTAAAATATAGGGTCATTGGAACGAGTCATTGGAACGAGTCAACTCAAAGTCTGCTCACAAAGTCTGTTCTTTATATGATGTCTACAACGGTGAGAAATACAGAGAGAGAAATAACTCGGCGAATATAAATGCACACAACTGAAGTTTACACACACGTCGGGCCACGGTTAGCGGCGATATGCACAGCGTGACGCAGCAAGAACAGCAAAAAGTTGTGAATTAAATAAGCAATACGTCGACCGTGGCGAGGTGCTGCCTAATGAGTAAAATCACAGTTCATGGTTTTTGTTGTTTTCGATGTGTCATTTCGATGTTCATCAGCTGATCTAAACAATCTCTGTTTGCCGGTTAAAACAAAGTATTGATCTAGAAGGACATTCAGTGTCAAATTAACCTCGACACCAAGATCCTGAAATCCGGTTAATCCGGATTATTCTGTATCCGGAACTCGAACTACGAAACAGATCGCTCCAAAAGCTTACTATGTGTCTTTATCAGGGCTGGAAAAACTAGTTTTTACAAAATAGGTTTTTATTTTTTTGGTTTTAGGGTTTAAAAGGTTTCTTTTCACTTATTTTGTATCTAATTTAATAAAAATGATATTCAAATATGAATTGCGATTTATGGCGTTCACGTGGCCATCTGAACGCCACAAATCTCAATTCATATATTAATACCATCTTCTTTAAATTAGTTACACAATAATTTGAAAAAATAAAGTTCGGACTTTTGAGGTTTTAGATTTTTTTAAACCTTTAAAAACTAGATTTTTAAAACCCTGGTCTTCATTGTGCTAATTTATATACGTATCCGAGAAAATTTCGTTGATATCTGTCTGCAACTTTTGAGTTATCTTGTTCACAAATGAACAAGCAAACAAACCAATAGGGCGGAGGCATTAAGCGATGCTTTTGTCTGACGTCTGTCTGACGTCTGTCGCGTACATCCCGCCTAACTCGAGAACAGAGAGGCCTAGGAAGACTAAACTTGGCAGAGAGGTAGCCCACGTCACAGATGACTCGAACACCACTTTCAAGGTCAAAAAGTCAGAGGTCAAGGTCACCAGGCCGCTTTACTCATCGCGAGTTAACGCACCAGGCAGCTGCAGCGGTGAGCGTCGGAACGTATTGAGCATGGGAACTTACTGCTACGTTGCGGTCCAGGCGTGGTCGGTTCGGCGGCGCGAGGTGTTTCGGCGCCCACAGAGGGAGGAGAGGGGCGGGGACATATTGAGGCGTCTGCCCGCCTACAGCTCGTTAATTATTTATCACTAAGGCTATTTGCCTAATTTGGTGGAAATTTGTTAATAACTTTTAAAGTTACATAAGAAAACAAACGGCCTAATACTTTTTGACCACTCTGTATTTTCTCACGCTTTGTAGTTGGCCCGACATTTTAATTCCTCATAAAAAGATCAGTTGACAAATAGCTGATGCTATATCGACGCATATTGACCGGCCGCGCTTTATCCCTCTGTCTCTCTCAAACAGGTAATTACTGTGAAGCACATCTGGCGACGGAGTTAGAGCGCAATATACCGTGATATAGGCTACTACGACGCTTATACATGTTTCATGAATATTCATTTGCGACAAGCGTCGGCCTGGGGCGCCCGTAAGCAAGACAAATGGACACCGAGCGCCTGGGACGTAGTAAAACGTATTCGACGACGACGACAACGTTTATACGGTGATTTAGCTGCTGCTGCTGCTGCTGACGCTGGGAGGGAACTGAGATGACCGTTGGCGAGATCACCCGTCTTGCGAAGCGTATCTGTGTCGACGTCGTCGTCGGGCGCCTGTTAGTTTACGTTCCTTCCCGCCGTGTCTACGTGGTCGGCAATAAGTCCAGATTAGTGAGCATGTGTGTGTAGGTATCGTGGTGTGTCTGTGTGGGGTCTAGTGATGCTCGTAGACTGTGACGGAATGGGACCGGATGGCGGCTCTGCAAACGCAGGGTTGGAAACATGACTTGCTAAACGGAAGGACCGGGCGTAAAACCGTCGAAACCGGTCCTGTCATTTTCTAGTCGTGTACTTTCAATGACTCCAGACTGCAGTGAAGTACCGGTAGGAGGCGTAATGGGACTGTCACGTCAACAGATTAGTGACCAGTGTAATCAAGTAATTGTTACGATAACTAGGCAGACACTTGGATGTCGCAACGCGCGCTCACCCAATTTTCTAGCCATGCCACCTTTGAGATTTGAAATTATTGCGACACCACGGTGCCTCGAAATCATGTGTATATGGCGACCCTAGCTTGAATGCTTCAGACCTTCTTGAGTTATCATGCGGTTTCAAAAGGCATACATGCGAACAAACAGATGGAACCTGGCTGCCATACTCTCGCTGTAACAAACACGTAGTGGTTGGTAATAATAATAATAATAATAACAGTAACAATAACAATAATCGATTTTATATCGCGCCATTCGACCGTAACTTCAAAGGCGGTGAACGTCCAGTGAACGTTAAGTATAAATACACCCCCATTCTTCGATTTATTTTACTTTTATTGTGTTTGTGTTTCATGTTTAAATGCCTCCGCGTTAGTTCATGCGTGTGCGTTTACAATTTGCAAAAACTGCAGGCGGTTCACGTTTCCGTGCATCGGTCCCAGCTCCATTACACCACCCCACGGCCCACGTGCCTGCTACTCTGGCCGTAGAAGCCGCAGATCTGCGCAAACACGGAGACTGTACGGGACTGTATCAAGCGATCGACTGAACCGAGCGAAATGAATGCGCCGCCGCCGCCGGCGCAGCCGACGGGACATTAGAGAGACGCATTGTGCGACACATCAACCAACCTGACCAGTATTTATGACCGCCGCCGGCCGGCGTCGCCCTGCAGCAATTGTGAGCCACCCAGCTATCTTTACTGCGGCTATTTCTGTCAATTATCCATCCATACAGATCACCGTGTCCCCGGCATAGCACTCCTGTAACGAGTCGAGCTTGAATTGCTCGCCAGCCAGCAAATCTATATGCATGAACTGCGGTTCTATGCTCTCTTCTCAGCAATATGAATTGTGGATGAATGATCAGTCGGCCGCTAAAAGTTGACTCCTTCTGGCCAATAACTATTGCACTGGCAAATAACGAACCGAAGCAGATACTGTGTAAGATGTTGTGTAAGAAAACAGTTGAGATGAACAAAAATAAACAACTAACGGTACGTGCACTCTCTCTATGTGAACATCGGCGCCGACTCCCTAGCCCTAACCGTAAATAAACCTTAAACACTGAACCCTGAACCATAAACCATAGCACCTACCAGATGTTTGACGATAAATACAGTCATTGCGATACATAGCAGCGTTTAACGGACAGACAAAAAGTCAAGTTCGCCTGCATCACGAAGTAGCACGACACGGGATTATCTAGTTTTATACGGAAACTAGCAGTAAGCCCGCAGCGGGACCCGTGATTCTCCTGAGGCGCACCATTCTTGAGCGGGAGCCGCGCTCGATCCCTAAATAGTTCCTTTCCCCATCGTGGATTGCCGTATCAATGACAAACTGTTTGATCATATATAGCGGACGTAGTGCACAGACAATGCCCATGGGACCCTGGCCATCGTCTGCTGAATCAAGATAATTAATGGGCTTCGGCTAACAGTCTCAAACCCTTCTTCCAGCACCTGACGCGTCCAACTGTAAGAATGGACTTATAAAGACAGAAAAGCAAACTTCTAAAAGAACGTATTCCTTTGAGTACAGGCTATCAGCTTCAGCTTTCCTTGGAGTTAATTTTTTCTGACTCACTGTTAATTTTTTTTATTTCTTAAGTCAAAGGAACAGCTTTTTTTCAGAATTTCTGCAATAGCGACAGTATATCAATACATAATTATGCGACGAAAAGCCGTTTCACCAGTAGCAGCGTAAGAAAAAAATCCTATCCATATCCACATCATCGTGACAAAACAATGAATTTAAAACATAATAATGCTTTATATACGATAAGTTTAAATAAAAAATTTTAAAGTCATAAAGTGACAAAGCTGAGCTCGGGAAAGTAACCCGGAATTCAGCTTTTGTGATATTTGCTGCTAACATAAAACGTTTCCTGTGGTTGTGGAAAGACATTTAGTAGTAGACTAACACTATAGCCAGCATTTACATATACACATGGGCACATATGCAAATTCTGCTCAAGAAGGCAAGACGCGATGTCCGGATATGAATAAGTGAATTGCATGCGCCGGTGCAGAAGACGTGAGGTTATAGATATAATGTGCTGAGATTACGCGGCGTTCGCTGCAGCTTCTGACTGCATCAGCACAACGCATCACTGCTTCTGATGCGGCAGCTGCGCTGTAAATTCACAAAGCGACTGTCGGGTTTTCTTTCCGTCACGACCAGTTTATCGAGTGGCGCCATTTTGTCTACCGCAGGCGTCTATGTCAAATTAACTTTGCACTAGCCTATATAATTACACCGAAAATTTTCTTTAGTCATTGATAACTGTCTGAGATAACAACCGAAACATTCTGGTTTACGCTAGAACCAGTGAGTGACGTAAATCGAGTATCAAGAACTTCGCCTCAAGCGCAAGATCAAGTCCAAGGTGACCAGCCTATCGTTATGAACATGGATTCTTCGGGAGCTGCACTGGCTGAGGATGAGTCAGCGGATCGACTACAAACTGGCAGTTCTCGTTTACCTCTGCCTCAACGGCCTAGCTCCGTCGTACCTCGCCAGCGACCTCCAGCGTGTGGCGGACCTCGGCGCCCGGCGGCGTCTTCGCTCGGCATCAACAAGCACACTCGTCGTGCCTGCGACGTG
>Ga0049107_10000127_pt1 | contig 19028 bp, 18 predicted proteins | sample WorMetilPIANOSA1_FD_61187 | JGI IMG/M metagenome (GOLD analysis project Ga0049107, IMG submission 61187) | Marine gutless worms symbiont microbial communities from Max Planck institute for Marine Microbiology, Germany - Olavius ilvae PIANOSA.1 | ecosystem: Host-associated > Annelida > Digestive...
CCGATCGGACCTGGTTGCCCGGGTGCTCCGGTTGCGCCCAACTGTCCCAAGGCTCCCTGCGGTCCGGGAGATCCAGCAGAGCCTGGCTCTCCCCTCGGTCCTCCTGGCCCCTGCGGACCAGCGAATCCCGGTCGACCAAGGCTGCCCGGTTGACCATCGACACCTGACTGACCAGGTTGACCTACGTTAAACACACACGGGGCACACACATGAACAGCAATGATACTTTCACACGTATACGCATGCTCATATTTGACCGCTTTTGTTTAAACCGGACAATCGTTCCACACCCAATATGAATCTGGCTGGGTCCTCCACAATTCACAATATTCTCCCCCAAGAAACTTTCAGGGAATCCTGGAGCGAAACCGTTTACAGGCTAGATGCTTTTCGTGATAGGCAACAAACAGTGTCAAAGCATTGAACTGAAGGCTATTCTTACACATCAGTAACAATACGACAGCTACTTGCAAAGATCCAAAACATTACTAAATAGTGACAAATCAACACTTTGACAACTCCAGTGTGACATTCCTTTACATAAAACATGACATTTGGATACAGTTTTTTTAATAATGTTAAATCTCAACGCAAACTAATGGACTGATTTTTTATCACCCCACAAGATCAAGCAGCAACACCATTTTACTACCATTTTGGCTATCATCGAGCAACGAAAAGACAAAAATGTATCAACAGAAAATTCCCTGGTCATATTTTGCTGCGATCTCCCTCTGTCAGCTTTTGCTCAACTGGCCCGTTTTACCACAGTTACCGAGGTTTAGGTCTCTTTAGAAAAACCGTTGTGGATTACTGCAACAACACTGATTTACAGCAGCAATCTGGCATGTAACCACTGAAGCACATAAATCATATTCGCAGCGATGACATGTTTAAAGCGCAGGAGGAATTCAGACGACCGCAAAGTTTGTCCGACCCTGTAAAATGCTTCAATGGACAAAAAAACTCTTATGAAGTTCGATAAAAGATTATTATCAAACACGATTCATCTGCATTTTTTTGGCTTTTGTTCAACCAACCTACAGTCAGTAAATTTTCATATTTTACATTCGGATTTTGACGCACGTATAGGCGACTGCCTTGGCGGTTTTGTCTGTGGACCGCCGTTTGAGTATCCCATTGTGGTCGCAAGAGTGTGAATAAAAATCATTGTTATATCATTATCATCGTCTGCTCTCGGCAAACCTTTGGGCTTGCTGAAGCCTTAAAATTTCTTTAGGGCGGATGCACTTCCTCGTGCCCAATCAACAGTTCAAAGCATTATAATGCTATGGCACGAAGTACACAGTAAAGCAGCTGTGAGTACGGTGAAATATCGTCATCGAATGTGAATTAGCCTACCTGTAGCACCAGTGCGACCGCGGGAACCCGGCGTGCCTGGATCACCGGCGCGACCCGGCTGACCTATTTGTCCAGGCTGGCCCGACGGGCCAGGTGAACCCGACGGGCCACTGTCTCCGGCGGGTCCCAGCGCACCTTGAGGACCCGGTGCTCCTCCACTGCCCACCTGTCCGTCAGGTCCAGGACTGCCAACTTCACCCGATGCACCGGACGGACCCGCTGGTCCTGGGCCACCGCTGCTTCCTTGCAGTCCCTGTTGTCCGGCGGGACCTTGCGAACCCTTCGGTCCGGACGCGCCAGTAAAGCCAGGTTGACCTTGCCCTCCGGGAGATCCTCTCGAACCTGGCGAGCCCGCTGTACCCCGCTGACCCTGAGGTCCAGGTGGACCAGTCCCTCCACGAGGCCCTAATGCGCCAGGGCTGCCTGTGTCTCCAGGAATTCCACTCGGACCAACGGAACCTATAATTCAACAAATCGTCTCGTCATTTGCACTGAAAGCACCGTGTCAATGTAAAGTCATTCATATGCAATGAATTTCACTGATAAATGACAGTCTATTCACAGCAAGAAAACAAACAAAACATTTTACACAGTATATAGTTTAAAATGACTGAAATGATCTCGATATTCTATTCTAGATAGTCTAGTATATGACTCAGGTCGGCCCGACGCCCGGCCGGCTCTGTTATCAACCACCGCTCAGTGCATGGTTACATCTGCAACGCGACTGCAACCACCCAACGGCGCGACTTCCGTGTTGGAACGGAAGTCGCAGAGAAGTTGCACGGTCGCAGTGGCTTTGCAGCTGTAACCAGTGCATAATCAACTAAGCCAGTATGTCGACAATCATAACAACATGGGCTACTGTTACATAGCATCCCGTCTCCTAGTGAAGGCCATAACTGTCGCCAGTACTCACTGTGCCTACCCACAGCGGGATGCCCAAGCTGAGTTGGCCCACGGGTGGCTGATAAAAGAGCAATATGTGGTTTATTTGCACTACATGTAAGCCTGTCACCTATCCAGCTACTGACTGGGCACGACGCGGAGTAACTTCGCTGAGCAAGACCAGAGCGTTACCGCTGAGCCTAGCTGCCTATTTATAAGACGAAAGCCATGCGCGCCGCAGTAAGACCGAATGAGTCCAGTCAGTTAGCATCACGTTGGATTTAGACTGAACCGCATGTCACGTACCTGTAGCTCCCTGAGGTCCCGGCGTGCCTATGTTGCCAGGGTTGCCAGCAGATCCTGGCTGTCCGTCCGGTCCTGGTGAACCTGCCGGTCCCGCTGGTCCAGGACTTCCTTGTAGACCCGGATCGCCTAGAATACCCTTACCGCCCGGTGTTCCGACTACGCCGACAAAGCCCTGCTGACCGCGGTCACCCTGACGGCCGTCCGCACCCTGCGGTCCTTGTTCTCCCGGCTGTCCAGTGAATCCAGGAGCACCGACAGGACCTGGCAACCATCGTCAAACGGTTTCGTTTTGTTTTCGTCGGGCACTGTCTGATTCATATGCTGTTAAGAGCGACTTTGGTTAAATATCACGAATAAAAGACAACTGCTCACAAAATGGATGCGTGAAGTTACTGGAATATATGATTTTGACATTTTCTAACAACTTCATGTAGTTAACACTACACACGTACTGTATACACACATTATACATATACAGAAAATATTCGCTGCAAATACAAGCAGTAAAAAGGTAAAGTGTGCCGTACTCCTACTGGAGTTTAGGCGGGGTGCTCATCTCCCTTCCTAAGGCCATGAGCCCGTATGTGGTAATACCACTATTGTCTGTGACGCATGGCCAGTGCGACGACAGACCTACACCTTCCCAGCCGCAAGGCATCACCTCCCATTGGCTGGTACCAAATTATGCTGCTTGGGGACAGAGGCACATGTGTGTTAACAACTTGTCCAGGGTTGCACTCGATAGCGGAGAGGCCAGGATTCGAACTTGCGACCTTCGCAAGTCTAGCGTCCTAACCACTCGGCCATCGAGCCACAAATACAAAAATACAAGCAGTATTGGTGTGGTAATTAGACTCAGTGGTGAAAGCAGAAAGTTGAAAGCATGAAACAGATAACAATGAAAAGCGTGAGAGAGAAAAAAACGAAAATACGCCGGCACTGCAAAATAAGAGGTGGAACGTTAGATCATCTTAGTCCTCCATGTGATGAGCACATTAGGCGATCCAATTCCACCACTGACTGCCGCCATCGCAGAAAAGTCTTCCAATTTCGATGCCTTTGTTGACCATCACTTGCCAATTCACACATGGCCGACCTCGATTACTTCTGTTTTCTAGCCCCGGTGTAGCACTTGTTTAGATATTCGTTCGTCATTCATTATGTCCACCCTCAGGCTCCAAACACCTCAACCTCAATTTTTGGACTGACAGCTCCAGATTTTCCTGACCAGTTTGCTTCCGTGTGCTTTCGTTCCAGACCAGACCTCACCTTCCGAGATACATTCGGGATCCTTCTCAGCCTGTTTGGTGAGTTTCAGATTACTTTCACCACTGACTCGGTCTGACTGTACTGATTACGGAAAATGAATAAGCTGAGATATTTACCAACTGGACCAGGCTGTCCTGCACGTCCTTGAGGTCCAGGCTGACCGAGGGTTCCTTGGCTGCCGCTAGGTCCAGTATCTCCTCTAAGTCCTTGTGGGCCCGGAGCACCGTCGCGACCCGGCTGTCCTAGCTGACCCTGGCTTCCAGGGTCACCGCGATCTCCCCGCTCACCGGCCGGTCCCGGACCACCCGCAGGTCCCGCTGGCCCGGCCTGTCCAGCCTGACCCGGATTTCCCGGAGAACCCGATTGTCCGGCGTCACCCGTACGGCCGTCCGGACCCGGCAGACCAACGACACCGGCACGTCCTTGTGTGCCACTTGATCCGGTGAATCCCATCTGACCCGGGAAACCTGACGTCAACAGTCACAAACGAGAATCAACCAATCAAAAGCTATGTCACGCACTTGTACAATAAGTTGTATTGATGAACAACAATCACCAACAAAAGTCCTGCTGACTTTTCTTGCGTCTCTGAATCGAAATCAAATAAACCAACTTCAAAGTAACAGGGCCCGTGGTCCAAAAAAGTAAAATGTTACCTATAAGCCACTATATATGTAAGCCACTATAACTTTAAAAAGCTAAATTTCTATCAAATGTGGCACGTAGCCTTAGCGATAAATGCTTAAAAGCATGGTTTAAAACAGTACTATCCACTTCATGTGACCTGTACGTATACTACCTCATAATGTAATGTTGTGAGAGGTACAGTTGTGACAAAAATAGTGTAAGTTCACATAACTGTTGGCAAAAACTGAACGTTTAAAAACCAAAAACAATTATCGATCTGACAAACACACCACATTTGTTTAAACTTACACTAACTATCCGCATCATCTAATTTCAGAGATAAGTTAAGTCTTAAACGTTGTGATAATTTTTTTTCTCTCGCAACATTACAAGGTGTCACGTTGCTGAGCATTCACTGCTAAGGCTACGTGCTGAATAGGACCATTTCGTATATATGAGTCATAAAACTGCCCTGACAGTGTGTCGATTAAACCTCAGCTTATCAATATTTAATCATCGTATACGTGCTTTATAAATCTGACTGATGCTTTTACAAGTCTATTTTTAAACGAACACATAAATCCAAGAAATAAGACTGACTAATGGAAAGAATAAGTAAAAGCTAATAAACGGAGAGGCTGTAAATTATAACATAATACACGAGAAAAGCACTACTTTCATCTCACCTGTAGCTCCAGGAAAGCCAGTTGCTCCAACAGGTCCAGGTTGTCCGTTTGGTCCAGGAGCTCCCATTTCACCCTGCGGACCAGAAGGACCAGGGCCACCGGTGAAACCCACCGAACCAGGGCCTCCGCTGCTTCCAGTCGGCCCAGGGCTACCGGCGAATCCCTTGAGTCCCTGCTGTCCGGCCACTCCAGCGACACCAGGCTGTCCCAGACCTCCGTCTGGACCTCGAGGGCCACGCTGTCCTTGCGGCCCTGGCTGTCCGTCACGTCCAGCTAGACCGACAAAGCCGGTGGCACCCTGGGCCCCGATAGGACCCGATGAACCAGGGTTTCCGGGGCTTCCAGGGCGGCCAGCGGGTCCTACTGGACCAGTGAATCCTGCAGGGCCAACGCCACCCACCTGTCCTGGTCCTCCAGTAGGACCGGTTGCACCATTTGCTCCTAAACACCAACAAACCACTCAGTATAACAAGCCATGTAATATGTAATCTGGTAATAATCAGACAAACGTTATTTTGTAAGGCGCACAGTAGACAAGCTGAATATGAGCCTCAAAACGAAACAGATAGTGTTGATTTAAGCTCTCTCAGCAGCTTTGTGCGTACACAACTTAAACTTGTCAACCTTTCAGCCTTCTTAAAACGTTTTGGTAATTAGTTTGTAACCTAACATTCAAGTATACAGTGTGTAACTGTTGACTCCTTGCGTCATTTCATTTTATTATATGTTCGCAGTATACGTTTTTATGTTTGGCATGGTGATGAGTGATGACAGATTTATAGACTGCGATATTTTACGGGTTCATTATATTATGACATTAAAATCATCTGATACCGTTGAACTATTATATCTGTAGAATGAAGATTGGCATATTCTACACAATAGACGATAGAGTCCATATTTAATGTCATTAGAAATTTTAGACTCTGGCAAGTCGTTCAAACCCTCGTGTCTCTGCCGCAAAGCAGTATAATTTGGCGCCGTTGTAAACGCCGGAAAGATAACATGAGGTTGTGGAAGATGTGTACGTAGTGATGAAGGGCCAGTATGTCATAGAACTGTGAAACTGTGATGTTCTTTCACGTCAGCATGACTTACACGGCAAAGCTTACTTACACTGGCCGAATTCTACCGCATGTATTCATACTAGTATTGCGTACAAACGTCTTTCACCTTCGGCTCACATTTTTTTGGAGAACCGGGCAAATCTGGAGTAATGTCTGGAAAAAAATGGGCCAGTTAAATCGAAACCGAAAGAAGTAGCAGTAACTACAACAACGATATCAATTTAAAATGTCAATGCGGCGACACCCACCACGGAATCCTGTGAATCCTTGAAGACCAGGAGTTCCAGTAGCTCCGGGGCTTCCGGCCACGCCCTGCGAGCCCTTAGCGCCAGCAGGACCCGGGCCGCCGGTGGCTCCCACGCCTCCGGTTGGTCCCGGAGCACCAGACGGACCCGAATTTCCAACTGCACCGGGTGCGCCGTCTGAACCTCTTTGTCCCGCAGTTCCTTGTTGCCCGGGCTCTCCAATCTGACCCGGCGGTCCGGAAGAGCCGGTCGGGCCGGTGAATCCGACAAATCCGCGTTCTCCCGCCTGACCCGGTTGACCGCTGATGCCTTGCGGGCCTGGCTGTCCGGCAGCACCCTGCGTTCCCGGCTCGCCGACAATACCCTGAGCACCCGGAGTACCCGGGACTCCGACAATGCCCCTGTTTCCTCGAGGTCCCGCGGGTCCGCTAAATCCAGTCGCACCGTTGAATCCTGACGGTCCAGCGTCGCCGGTGTCCCCGAGAAGTCCTGCAATCCCTTGAGGTCCCGTTGCACCTACACGATAACGGCAACCAAGATTATAGTCCGTTAGTGGCAACAATCATAAATTAACGATTAAAAAGAAGTTAGAAATCAGAAATATTGTTAGAAAACCTCGTGTTGATGTGCATTTGTGAACTCGGGTATGGGGTAGGTGCAGAAAATCACGGTTTTACTAGCCTAGACAAAGAACCGCTGCAACTTATCTCTAGCCAGCCAGGTAAAGCAAATGAATAGAAAGTTCATTGTATCAATTACCAGCAATAACGAGTCGACTAAAAATGCAGGACCTTGAAAACGATGGACCGAAATCCAATGCACAAGAAGCTACGTAAGTATTATTTTATTCGAAAACGCAGTCATAAAAAGTAATGTGTATTAATACTGATAAAATGTAAATCATTTGATTACCAAGGTGATAAATAAAGCACGATAATGAATCTTAATATCACATAACGATATAAAATAGTCTGCAAACGTCAGGAACCAGAAAAGACAGCGACAGTTAAAATGACAGTCGTGTTATTATGTTGTTCTATGTCCGTATTGTCACATGAACACACACAGAACGCTTGTTATTGGCGTTCTGCAAATTGGGCATCCATTGGGCATAGACGCAACGGCATCCGCACAACTGGAGCATTATCAAGAATGTCCACATGGTAGCAGCGCTACCCCGGTCACGAGGTTCGGTAAGGCACACACACATCGCACATGTCATCAGTACTCGCGTGCGAGTCTTCCATGCTTCAGCAATCACCACATTCCGGCGCTGAGGTCGCCAACTGAACTCGCTTCAGCTCGGTATTTTAAAAGTTAAAACAGAACTCCAGTTTGGTGGATTCTAGGCATACATCGTGCTCTAAGTCCGTCATTTTCCGGGTCCTGCATTTTACAGTTATTGAAAATTTTTGGTCTGTCATTTTCTGGTCCTGTAAATTCACCCCCCCCCTCCCCGCCGCAATAATATGCTATAGCAACAACGACGCCGACGCCGACAACAACAACAACAACAACAACAATAGCTTTCACGCGGCTACAAAATAAACGTAGCTCCAAACAAAAAATATATAATCTGTTAACTTAGGAGCTGTCAAATCCACGTGGTCCGTGAACACCAATATCTCCAGTCATTCTCCAGTCACGGTCTTAGAGTACACAGCTGTGGATGCACTTCCTGGAGATTAAACCTAAGCAAAGTTGGGATAGTATATGCTAACCAGTTAAAATGTACAGTGATTGGTGATTTAAGTCTTTCGACTTTAACATGTCCAGTATGACTTCAGTTGAGTCAATGAAGAATTGAAGATAATAGTCATGAGTCATTATTCCCATCAATTTTTGGCACTGAGAAATGTTCCAATGGAATCTCGTTGGAACGTTTGGAATCTCGTTCGTCAATTTTATCAGAAAATATCTGTGCTTAGAGAAGCTATCGGAAATCAATTTACAGTTTCATTTCAGCTTATGCACAGCAACATTTCTTATAGTGATGAAAAAGAAATGGCAAATCGCACCGAAACTCGTCCCTCGAGTCACTGAAAGCGAAAGTCGCCAGCAAAATTACGGCCATCAAAGGTGCGTATTTTAATCAATTTTAATCACGACTCAAGTCCAGCCGTGTGTCATTCAGCAGCTCTGACTCTCACACCCGTCACCGCACCACCAGCTGCGTCACTAAACCAGTTCAGAATCAACATCACGAATTAGCGGGACCAATAAAATGCCGGCAGTTAACTGTTCCGGAAGTCAATATCAACTGACATTGATAAAACTGAGAAGCTGAACAGTACAAACGGCGCAACATTGACAGGCTACTCTTTATGCTAAAAACTTTCATGAACATAAATGCAAACACAACGGCTGTGCAGCATTCAAGTCCCTCCCCTCCTCCCGATTTGACTACATATGTTCGTTCAGTGACGATTAAGCTGGAAAAATTTTTTTGAACTTATCCCTGCTGCACTGTGTAATACGTTTGACAGTATAATGCACACCCCTATACGAGCAGTTCGTGTGGGTAAGCTCGCATCAATTTGTTTTGTCTGAAATTTATTTTCTGAGTGTGTTTTGTGCATTTTCACTTCTTTTTATCCGGCACTTTAGCATTTCTTCTATGCCTTGTTGTTTCTAGGGGTGGGGGGTGGGGTTATCAGTAGCAGTGCATGTGTTTGACTGGAGCCTCGTGTTCGATATGACCTATTACCTAACGGCTGGTTGGCCGCCAAACCCCACTCATTCACTCGTGTACGTATATTTACGAGAGCATCTTAAGAACTAACGAACTAAGAAGTTAAGAACTAAGAGCCTTAGAGCTAATATCACAAAGCTGAAGAAGAAGTACAGTTATCCATACCTGTGGCTCCAGGAGCGCCATTGCCACCTCTCTGTCCAGGTTGACCCTGAGGGCCAGGCTGGCCGGAAAACCCGGTATCACCAGCATTGCCAACAAACCCAGAGGCGCCCGTGGCTCCAGTAGCTCCGGCAGGGCCGCGTGTACCCGGTTGACCTGGAGCGCCATTTGATCCAGGGCCGCCGATGTCTCCTGGCCGACCTGGAGTGCCCGCCGGTCCCGCCGGTCCCGGATCCCCACGCGCTCCAGCGCCACCCGGAAGGCCACGCTCGGCCTTCACAATCGGTCCTGGCTGTCCGATGCCACCTTGCGGTCCAGTCGGTCCCCTTGGCCCGGTTGCACCCTGATTTCCAATAATACCAACATTTCCAGGCTGGCCGGGTGCACCCGGTGAACCTGCAATCGTCATCAAAACTCAAATAGTAATCGTTGTTTAGTAAAGGTGCTTAAATGCATCGTTTAGAATGCAACTGTGTCGACATTAAAACACCAGAGTTGACTGGATTTAGTAAAATTAGTTGAATTAACTAATATGCAAGACACAGTAAACCAAGAAAAATACTGAAAAATGAAAGAACAAACATGTAAAGATTCCATTTTAGAAAAATGTGAATACTGAAACGTTTTGAAAAATCTCTTCCTGCTCATGATGCAATTCATTGTTTGAATCCATTGCCACTGTATCCACTATATCCACTGCCAGAAAATTAAACTTAAGCTAATTTGGAATCCAAGGTGCTATATAAGTTCAGATAAAAATGTACAGTGATTTCTGACTTGAGCTTATTGACTTGTCATTCGCTCATTCATTCATTCATTCATTCATTCATTCATTCATTCATTCATTCATTCATTCACTCACTCACTCACTCACTCATTCATTCATTCATTCATTCATTCAAGTTTAATGTGTGCTCAAAACTGTCGGGTAACCAGCTTTTTACAGCACGGAAAACATTCAGTGACAGTGACTGACCTTGCGGGCCAGCAGTGCCCGGACGTCCAGCAGCTCCGGTGAATCCTTGCTGACCTCCCACTCCTCTCGAGCCCGCTTGTCCAGGTAGGCCAATCGCGCCTGCCGGTCCTCTGCCACCACTGGCGCCGGTATCTCCCGGTTGTCCTGGAGTACCCGTTGCTCCGGGGGTTCCTGGTTCTCCATCTCTTCCCGAGTCACCAAGTTGGCCTTTCTGTCCTTGCTGTCCTTTCTGACCAGACGGACCAATACTTCCTGCAGGTCCTGAAGGTCCTGGATTTCCTATGGGGCCAGGTTGACCATCATTTCCTCGCTGACCATTTTGCCCAGGTGCCCCCTGTGGGCCTATTGAGCCGCTAGTGCCGGGTTGTCCGGGTTGTCCTTGAGGACCTTGGGGACCAGACTGACCTACCTGACCTCTAACTCCTGGTTGACCCTGAGTCCCAGGAAAGCCGGTAGGTCCTGACGAGCCAGTATCACCCGGTGTGCCCCGGACACCCTGTTGACCATCTGTTCCAGGGCCTCCGGGAGTTCCGGAAGGTCCCCGCGAACCCCGAGCGCCCTGGCCACCAGCTTCTCCGACTGCACCCTTGGACCCGGTGAAGCCGGTGAAACCAACAGCGCCGGGCTGGCCAGGCTGGCCGCGGTCGCCCTGCCTTCCCGGCTGGCCCGCATCTCCTGCCCGACCTTGGTCGCCGGATTCTCCGGCCGGACCCTGCGGACCGGGTTGCCCAGCTGGTCCTGTTGCGCCGTTAAAGCCGTCGTCACCACGCTGGCCAGCCTGTCCCGGGCCTCCCATATCACCAGTTCGTCCTCTCTGTCCAGTGGCACCCGGCTGTCCAGGCTGTCCCGCTGTACCAGGGCCGCCGGCTATTCCTTTCGCGCCCTGAAATCCAGGCTCACCAACTGAACCAGGACTTCCTGGACTTCCGAGCGCCCCAACTGGTCCCTGTTGACCTATTTGTTACAACAGACCAACAGAACATCACTTATTTTACACATCGGTACCGTTTATTTTCACACACACACACACACACACACACGCGTTAATTTAAAAACATAGCAGATTAAACCAGTGATTTGCTACATTCAAAAACGTTTTGCGACTAAAAACGCTTATCTAGTAAATGCACGAAGTTCAAGCAACATGACGACATGGCAGTTACATATCAGAATAATAACTAGACATAATTAAGGTTAAATGCTGAGCCACGACATCGACATATTGAACGTATTTTAAGTCACTGCAATGCAACTACACGCTAACAATTAAAACTAATGCACTCATCTGCATTCTAAGTTCTCATTGATTGCTTTACACAGCCTGAAATGTAAAATATGCATCTAGCCTATTCACTTCAAAGAAGTACACGAATACACATCTAAGTGCTCGTTATTTCTAGTCTTCATTTTCGCATATATACATGCATTTAGAATTACTAAAACGTAAGAACTTCAATAAATTTTAAACCGTATATCAGTATCAAACAATGGTTCTTTATTATAGGGCGTGTCATATCTGTGGAAAATCCATTTTATGCATTTTCAAGTGACTTCTGTTAATGTTATGAAAAAGTATGCTGTACAAAAACGTTACAAAAACTGTACAGATTCTGTCTGTGTCGGCATGACGATTTAAAGACGTTACTGGGCGAATTTTATTCGAGGCAAAACGACGCTATCTCGGAAGTCGGAAAACGCAGGATTCGGTGTTGATGTCTGATGCCGACTCACAGTCAGGGCTGTTGAAGTGGGTTTTAAAAAAACCTATGTTTTTAGGTTTTTACAAAATAGGCTACTTAAAAACCTCAAAAGTCCGAATATTAGGTTTTAAACGTTTTTTTCACTTATTGTGTAACTAATTCAATAAAAATGATATTCAAATATGAATTGGGTTTTGTGGCGTTCACATGGTCGAATCTTTGCTTACTGGACTTGTCTTTACTAATTTTCATTGTGCTTGTAGGTCGTAATTTTGTGTCCTGCATTAGTAAGTTCAAACCTAAAAACCTAAAACATAAAACCTAAAAACCCAAAAACCTATTTTAAAAAACAACCTAGGTTTTTTCCAGCCCTGCTCACAATACAATGAAGCACTGGTCCAAGCATCCAATATCAACGAAACAACAACACGCATTGAGTGTGCCAATTTGGCCCTTCCTTTATGTGCTGGAAACCAAATATAATTTGCGTAAACTTTGATCGTTGCAATAGAACGAGTAATAAATCCCCATTTTTCTCGTTTTCAATGTCCGAATCACCAGTCACCGGAAATTCACAATAGCTTGAGAAGTGTATCTGGTATAAATACTCCACTGCTTATTTACACGCCCTATTTTAATAGAAATTTACAATACAAATACTACGAAAGAATTCAGTAGAGACTGTTAGCGTCGATGACCAAACCTGGTGTTCCTGGCTGTCCGTCTCTTCCCGAAGGACCTTGCGGTCCGGCGGGACCGGGTTCACCTCTCTGACCCTGCGGTCCGGCAGACCCTGGTCCTCCACGGCTGCCTGGAGTGCCGGACGCCCCGGCTTCTCCTTGGATTCCCTGCTGACCTCGCTGGCCCGGAGTTCCGGGGTTTCCGCTCTGTCCTACGGTGCCAATCGCTCCGGGAAGTCCGACAACTCCGGCGGGACCTGGTCCACCAGACTCTCCCGTTCCGCCCGTTGCTCCGTTGAATCCGGCCGCTCCAGGCTGTCCATTTGGTCCCATGGGACCGGCTGGTCCAGTGGCTCCCTGAACTCCGACTTCTCCCCTGGAGCCAGGGCCGCCCACTACTCCGGTTGCGCCCATAGCTCCTTGTAGTCCAGGAAATCCAGTGGCTCCAGTAAATCCATCGTTGCCAGTGGGACCGGTAAATCCAGGGAAACCCTGCAAACCAGGCTGTCCACTTGGCCCCGGATTTCCATCCGGACCTGAATGCATAAAACAACAGTCAGAAATTCACGATTATATATTGTCTGTTGTAGGCCGCCACCCCAGAAGAAACGGAAAAACGAAAAACTATTTTCCAGTTGTTCACACTGCAATAATCTACTCAAGTTTAGTTAGTACTTCACGGTCACCAGAGCTTAATCTGTGCAAAACTACCAAAAACATATGTACATGCTTAAAAGACATTATTATGGCCTACACTACCAGAGCAGAGTTCAGAAAAAAACTAAAGTATTTCTGCAGTCTTCCTATTCAGTATTTCTATTATATTATCAGGTGTAACTAACTATACGGGGAGGATACACGTTTTCCCGTGAAGTCAGTCGTACAAAAACCGTCTCACGGTTATTTTTCTAGATGAATCTGGATTAGCCAGTCGCCTCATTGACTTCCCTCGCCATTTATTCCTAACTGTGTATATTATTCTTCGTATCCTCCTTGGAACAATCTCACCAAATCGTCCTCGGAAGACCCCTCTCTTCTGTTCCATCAACATCCATCATCACGACAGATTCAACACTTCCAGTGACCAGAGAGACCTCGTGGAGGCCCCCAGGTTGGACTACCGCTAAAGAAGCGCCGTACAACCAGGGAGGGATTTTACCTCTCACTGAGGCTGTCCTCCTTTTCTTCCTCAAAGAGACTAATCTTTGATGACTGGACATCATCGGCATCATCAGTGCCTCCAAGTCATCAAGTGCACCTTATTTGGTGACCTGGTGCAAGTTTCAATCCTTATTACTTACTGTACGGAATGACATACAGACAGTCATATACACATACAGGCAGAAATACAGACAAACAGACAGACAGACAGACAGAGCGATGGCCAGTACCGCTATTTACCCTCGCTGCATTCTGCCAGCGGGTGCAAATATGACGTAACGTGACAACACAGCACTTGCCTTTAATATGTAACTAAACGTATACAGCAGAATATAGAAATAAGCAACTACAAACAACAACAACAACAACAACAACAACAACAACAACAAACAGTTGAACAATTCAATTAACCACACGTTCATAGACTATATGCTTCTTTGGACCAACCGGTATTAACATCTCGTAATTTCGTCTAATATAATTTCTTTCAGTGTAGAACATTGAACATTAACGTTGATAATAGTAGCTTCACGTACAGTTAGAGAGAGAGAGAGAGAGAGAGAGAGAGAGAGAGAGAGAGAGAAGCAATACGTGCCTCGTGGGCCAGTAAATCCTGCCTGCGCTTGATCGCCCTTTGCACCCTTGACGCCCGAAGCACCTGTCCAACCGGCCTGTCCCTGTGGTCCTGGCTGGCCCAGCTGACCTCGTGGTCCGGACGGCCCCTGACTGCCCGGAGACCCAGGGGAACCCATTCGGCCGGTGTCGCCTCTCTCTCCCGCGGGCCCCGGTTGGCCTAAACCGCCCGGTGGACCGACGCCGCCGGCGAATCCCTTGGTGCCCTTCTGGCCCTGGTCGCCCTGCTGGCCGGGATTGCCGGCCGGACCCACACCACCCTGCGATCCGGGGTCACCCGGCGCGCCGGCGATTCCGGGACTGCCCTGGGGACCTTGCGAACCCGGCTCACCAGCCTGACCTGGACCACCAGGTCCGCCCGACGGACCAGGAGTTCCAATCACTCCTGCTAATCCAGGCCCACCTGCGCACAACATAATACACGCTCAATTCTGCATTTTTCATAATATCGACATAATTAAGAAGTGGAGATCCAGCCTGCAAAAATTACTCCGACTGCAGTCAAATGGTCACCACCAACAAACCCAAGTATCCAACCAACAATATCAACGCACTTAAGGAAAAAGTATCACAGTCCTCGGACCTGCGCCGCAGCACGTAATACACACTCGATTTTGTATTTTCCCCATAATCTTGACATAATTATGAAGTGGGAGATCCAGCCTATAGAAATTACTCCAACCACTGAATTTTCTACAACGGATTACCAATGAGACGTTTGAGACAGTAGCTAGGCCTAAGTTCGTAAGAGAATAATTAAACACCAAAAATTTAATGAATAAATGAACACAGCCTAATTATTTCAAAAAACAGAACAAGAATGTTTAAAAATCGTTAAAAAATCAACGCGAATAAGTTATGGGTTATAGTCACCGCAACGGTCTGCCTGAACACCGCAGATCACCTAAAACTGACTGCAGACCACCTGTGCTTGATCTGTCTGAACACCGCAGATCACTACAGATCACCGAACCCTAACCCTAGCCCTAACGCTAACCCTAGCCCCAACCGTTCATCTGCGGTGATCTGCGGTGTACAGGCAGATCAAGCACAGGTGATCTGCGGTCATTTTTAGATGATCTGCGGTGTTCAGGCTTGGATTCTGCCAAAGCTAAGGATGATGGAGGTGGAGACGGCAGCTACAGCTATAAGACGTGCAAAACTCCAGTCAAATCATCACCACCAACAAACCAACACCCAGCTTTTTACAGGCCGGATGTCCTTCCTGTCGCCCAACCAACAGCATCAGAGCACTGAAAGGAAAAATATCACATTCCACTAACTTTCTCACCACAATCTCACCTGTGGGTTTTCAACCTTGTCTTTAACCATTGAGCGTCCCTGATCGTTAACTACTAATGTTCCTAGTTACGTTGAGGGGAATGTGTCAAGCCTGTCGTCAGTCCTCGGATGACAGTACCCCACAGCACCACAACTGATGCTGAATCCCCATTAGGTAGCCCTATAAAACCGCATCGGTTTGATGCAAAGAGAATTTCAGGCGGCCCTTTCTGATACCCGACAGCATCGAATCATTGAAGACAGATATTTTTTCTCTAATAAATAATGTACTGAAATGAATTACGTCAGCTGACGCACAATTATGGGGACATCATCTAGCTTACGATACATAAAACAGTCAGTGCCTATACACAGCCTATAATTCACACCTCAGTGTGCAAACGTGTTTTTAAAGTTACGTTATACAGGTGAGATAAGGCTGATGCTGCTGACCTGGAGAGCCTGCTGGTCCAGGAGCTCCTTGGCTTCCTGGCAGACCGCGAGAGCCCGGCGAACCACTTGGACCTGCTTGGCCAGGATCTCCGGCAAACCCAGGCAGGCCGACCGTACCAGGCTGACCTTGCTGGCCCGACTCTCCAGGGCTACCCCTGTCACCTGGACTGCCATCAGGTCCCAGGCGGCCGGTAAAACCAACTGGCCCGGCTTGACCCGGAGATCCAGACGGACCGACTTGACCGGGTTGGCCGCGCTGTCCCTGCGGTCCTTGTAAACCGGCACTTCCTACATTCACAAGCACAGACGACTTGATATGTCAGCTTGTATTGAACGCACACTTTTAACGACGGCACACATTACATCAATATACCAATGAGCAAATAAATAAACAATTACTAAAGAAATACTGACCCTGTTTTTACAGTTGCAGTTTTCATACAACAGACTCAGAACTCTTTTAAGTTCAGAAACACTGTTATCTGATTGAAGAGATTTTTCTTCTGATACTTGGACGTTTATGCCGCCATAAAAGGCCATTGAGCAGTGCCCTCCAAGGCCTCCATCTGTCTGTCTGTCTGTCTGTCTGTCTGTCTCTCTTGTAATGAAATGGAAGCTGGTAGAACGTTCAACTGTAACTGGTGATGTCAGTTCGAGGTCAAGCAGTCAAAGGTTGAAATCATGTCACGTCATCACAGTGTAGTGGCTTCTAAATGCTTCTTGGCTTCATATTTCACCACATCAAACTGTTGTGTTGACTGTGTGTCTGTGCTGTGCCAAGCTAGTAAACAAGCTCAAAATTCACATCAATATACTGACCGAGTAAGAAATATATTCGGGGTAATAACATCATATACCACCTCATACTATGGATCTCCTTTCGCTACAATAGATGTGATTCTAAAACAACATGACATCATTTTTTTCAATTAAAAAACTATTTGATTGCTCACAATCAACTACTTTTTACTTCGAGATTGTACCGTCTTTGAAGCAACCAATTATTTAGACACAAATGTGGTTATCATAATGCTTAATTGCATCATCTTAGCCCCTAAAGTCAACATATCGCACATATATTTTAAAAATTAGCGCTATGCAACTACCACAAATAACCACTTAAACAAATAACAAATATCATCTTGGCCATCAGTAGGGTAGATGCTCTGGATTTTGCATTTTTAAAATCTGAGACTTCAGACTTTCCACAATTTAGGCATTTTGATTTTCGAGTGTTTCGAGATTTTGGTAGACAAAAACAGTTAAGAGAACGGCGCTGTTGTACCTTGTAATCCTGGTAAACCAGCCTGGCCGGCTGTGCCCTTCTCTCCAGCAAATCCGGCGGGACCTATGGCACCAGGTTGGCCTGGAGTACCAGCGCTGCCAGGTTGACCGGTGAAGCCCGGAGCTCCGCGGTCTCCGGGACTGCCAATTGGTCCCTGAGCACCAGGAAAACCAACCTCACCAGGACCTCCGACTGCTCCATCGGGTCCACGCTGGCCGACTACGCCGCTGATACCAGACGCTCCGGTTCCGCCGATAGCCCCTATCATCATCATCATCATCATCATCGTCGTCGTCGTCGTCGTAATCACAATTATCATCGTCATCGTCATCGTCGTCGACGTCATCATCGTCATCATCGTTGTAATCGTCATTATCGTCATCGTCGTCGTCGTCATCATCGTCATCGTCGTCATCATCGTTGTAATCGTCATCATCGTTATCGTCGTCATGATCGTTATCGTCGTCATCATCATCGTCGTCGTCGTAATCATCGTGAAATGGTGAACAACAACATCTGACCTGCACTATGCCAGACAATATGATGACGAGACAACCATTGTGGATGTCTCAGCAAGATTTTCACCCTACCAACAGCATAAAAATAGTCAGGAAACTGAGGAAAAACTAATAAAATACCGACAGAAATGAGTGGTCAATAGCTTTTTGAAAAATGCTAATTACTACGTCAGGTCGGGTCGGGTAAATTGGGTCAAAACTCTGCCACAAACATACCGTGCCACTACAACGACAGCTGCAGACAAACTGACCGGGCGCTCCGGTGAATCCAGCACTTCCAGCAGGACCAGGATTTCCGCGATTGCCTTGCGGACCAGGCTGGCCTAATGGTCCCGTCTGACCAGGCTGGCCGGCGGGACCGGCGCTGCCTTTCTCTCCCTGACGACCGGACTCGCCTCGATCTCCAGCCCGTCCTTGAGGTCCTGGGGCGCCAGTGTTGCCGGGTGTGCCCTGAGATCCGCGCGGTCCAGGCGAGCCTATCGGTCCGTCAGTACCTTCAACAACAACGCAATTCAGACTGCTTAAGAGATAAACCACCTCCAGACATGGAAAGCAAAGAGGCCAAAAACTCCTTATAATCAATCAATCAATCAAAGCGCATTTGTAAAGCACCATAAGTCGCGGGCGAAACGGAGGTGTGTCGACAACTTAAGCTACATTCAATAACAGCATCAAGATCCCAGACAGAAATGCTTTCACAACATTCGTCTTAGTCTGTCAGCCCGTTTTTGCTGCAGGAATTGTAAATTTTTAATAACTGTCATTTTCTTTCTAGGTATATTGCATAAAATACAGCTTGCTTCCGCAAAACTAACTATAGTCAGAAATGGTAACATTTTCAACCCCGTCAATTACAAACAGCACACAGTATTATAAACAGTAGATTTAATACATTTTATTTACAAATAAAATTATTCACATACTCCAATATCATAATTATCAAACTGAATAGGTCAACATCATCTGTCTACTCAAGCACTCTCTAGTTTCATCTACTATTGTTATTTTTGTTGTATTGGCATTTAACATTGCGCTTG